>Ga0206682_10000145_pt1 | contig 72148 bp, 125 predicted proteins | sample M240m12015metaG_FD_155444 | JGI IMG/M metagenome (GOLD analysis project Ga0206682, IMG submission 155444) | Ammonia-oxidizing marine archaeal communities from Monterey Bay, California, United States - M2 40m 12015 | ecosystem: Environmental > Aquatic > Marine > Intertidal zone | place: USA... | reverse complement strand
TGCTATACAGAAGATAGATTATCTAATAGATGATATATACATGTACAAGCAACATTCACTATAATGGAATATAAGATATATAAGAATTTCGTACCAAATGATCTATGTGATGAGATTGTCTCTACATATAAGAACGAAGGATATGAAGATATAAGAGGAGAATGGGATACATATCCATATACCTTAAACAAAGGCCCCCTATATACGAAAATTTTGGAATTTTTTTCTCCCCTAGTTCCCTGGAAATTCAACGAAAGGTGGATGAATATAAATGAATACAATATTGGAGAAGGATTAGCCCACCATAGAGACGCTAAAGCTAGCAACTATACTATAATCTCAGCACTCAATGATGGTTATACAGGAGGAAGATTCGTTATAAAGAAGAAGACATATATAGAGATGGCTAAAGGAGATACTATAGTGTTAAATGGCGGTAAGATATTACACGGTGTAGAGAAAGTCTCTAATGGCTCGCGAATAGCTTTAAACCTATGGACGGTACCACAAGGTAATAACTCATTATTATAACAATATATAAATATATATTACCTATACCCATAAAAATCATAAGAAATATGCAACTTAGTATGGCGCAGCCATGCCGATAGCGTACCTATAAGGGAACTATACCGTCAGTGTTATGGCAAGGTTAGGGCAACCTGCCGTCTAGCTTCCGGAAGGATTCCTGTCCCAAGGTAGCAACATAAGGATAGTTAGGACCGAAGTCAAGGCAAAGGCCTCTAGTGGGTAGTTGAGCATTAGACCTAAGCCTCTTACTCCTATCCAGATAATGCCATGTATGGCAGCTATACCTATGCTAAGTACCAATAGGGTTAGTACTGTAAGGCCGGTATATCTAATTAACTTGTCCATATCTATCTCTCTTTATATATACAATATACGAATAATAATTCAGACTACCAACTTATTCACTAACTATCTCCATCTGGTATAATGGGAAGTTATAGCTAGTCTTCTGTGACATCATGTCAAAGGTATAGGCCTTAGCCATAGTAGGACCCAAAGAGTCTATATTCATACCACTAAAGCTACTCCAGATACTATAGGACATATCTCCTTTACTACCACTATAGGCATGTATGGTATATATGTTAGGCTTGCCTTTATAGCCTGTACCATATTGTACCTTTAACTTCTCTTCATTCTTAAGTGATTGGATGGCCGTAAGGACTGCCTTAGAGCCTTTTACCTTGTCTGTATATGTCATAACCTTTATTATTATACCTTAATATAAGAAAAAAAACAATAGGATCCAACTATTTCACTGGTTATTTTGCTATATAGAGAGAAAAAAAGAACAGGGGTAGGGCCAAGCCTGATGTTCCTATCTTAAAATACATACATTACCTACGTTTATCTCTATACATTATATAGGTTTATATAGCTATATCTTTATATGAATATATACACTCGCTATTATTAATAGGCTTCATTGGATAATAGGTCATTCTACGTAGGATCTACATATGATACCCTTAGTCTCTCCCTATATCTTATATGATTAATATCTATGTGTAGCCTCAGCCGTACACTACCTTAGACACTATTACTCCATATATGAAGAGGTACTCCTAAGACCGGAATAACTACAACGGTTGGTAGTTTGGATGGTGGTATCATTTGAGACATTCGTCGAAAATGCGCGTGGCGACCTTCGGTCGAGAGAGAGACGACCCCCCTCACTCTCCCTCAAGCGTTCCATATCAAAGCCCCATCCCTCTAAATCCTCTACCATAGACGCTTCAATGTCTTTTTGTATTCTACAATCTTCTATTTGTTCATCTTCGAACTCATACATTATTCCACTTGTACACATAACTTATTTATTTATTTGATTAACTTGATTAAATCTTTAAACACATACTCTTCTTTTAATTCATCATATGCGAATACATTTGCTTTAAAGTCCTCATATGATAGTCCTCCATAGTCCTTCTGGAATACCTCCCATGCCTTACTATAGTCTAACTCCTTAGGCTCATCCATCCAATCCCATTCTCTTCCGCTATTGATCATAACTTATGCTTCTTCTTATACTTCTCTTCAAAGTCACTACCCTGTCCTATATCTACTATAACAGCATTGTCTGGAAGTACTTTGCTTCTAGGAGCTATTATCTTATCTACAAGCCTTATGTTGTTAAATACCTTTAGGTACTTCTTTATACCTGCTCCTTTAGTATATACTACTGCTATAGGAATTATATTCTGGTTCATTTCTATAATGTTTATATGCTTTATACTGTTCGTAATCTTCTTTATTAACTCTATAACCCCAATGGAGTAATGATTGTTGAATGCGCGGGCTTACTTCCCAGTCATCAGTCTCTTCTATTCTAGTATAGATTCTATTACGCCATCTACCTTTATCACCACAGAAGTCCTGCCAACGTCTTATCTGTCTATCATCATCCTCTCCTCTATAGCCCATACTGTACTTACAGTACCATTCAAACCAACCATATGGATCTCTTTCATGCATCCATTTCATACGCTTCCAGTACTCATAGTCCATTCCAGATCTAATCTTAAACTTATTCATACGAGGTTTATACGTTTCTCCTAAGTATAAGCTCATGTCTAAGCCATCGAAATGATAATCGAATAACTCTTGATACTCGAAGTTAGTATACTCTTCTATCGGTAGACCGAAGTAACAACCTCCAAACGCTCCTGCTTCTATTACCTCTCTAGGAGTGAGCATAGGATAAAATGCTAATGAACTCATATTAATGTATTGTTATAGGTTAATGCTTTCTCAGTATCGAATGCTTCGTTAACATGACCTTCTTCATACTCATCGTAAAGATCTATGAACATTCTACTTGCTCTCTTCATTATACTCACTGGGTAATGCATTAGATCTCTTGCAGGTACATCTCCGTACTTAGTAAAGTCTAATGCTTCCTCCATAGTCTCTTCTTCAGTCCATAGCTTTTTATACTCTTTTAGAATATAATCAGTATCTGCTTCTTCTATATTACGAATGTTAGAATGGTAATAAGGAATGTTTAGTTTGTTACATTCATACCTGATAAGGTTTAGGTATTTCATATAGTTATACTCTCTAGCACCATCTGTGAGGTAGTTATTCCAAACGTAATCTTGACCATAGAAGTCTTTCATCTCTTTCTCAGCATTCCATACCATCCAGGTAGAATGAGTATTATGCGTCCTATAGCCATACCTATAATAAGGAGGTTGTAGATGAAATACGTTAGCTACATTTAATCTCCTAACGTACTGAAGTAATCTCATATATGAAGCTTCTATATCACCTCCAGGTCTTCCTAGATTAACTTCTATATTACCGGTATACTTAGACATTTGGTAAGGCCAGGTATTCTCTTTATAATGTCCAGTACCGAATGTATGTGAACATCCTAAGTATAGGTCAACAGGTTTATCTCTAATCTCTTCTATATCGAGATCACATCTTAGCATCTGCTTATTAAGTTTATACTCTATTGGTTTATCTATATACTCTTCAAGATACTTTCTTCTTACATCTGATGTAATATTCTTCTCAAACGTTTCAGGATCATCTGAACCACACCATCCATAGACTCCAGGTCTTAGTTCAAAGGTAGGATCAACTGGAACGTTTATCTTACTCTCGTATATAAATTTATTTAATTCTTTAACCAATTGATTATAATATTTACTGCGATTAATATATTCGTTATTACTGCTTGAGCAACTATAATGGTTCTAAACCTAGCTACTGCATCTGCTTCCTTCTTGGTAGCACCTATCTTCTCTCCTAAAGCCCTTGCCCAAAGACGCCACATACAAGTGTAATTATAATTCCTACTACTAAAGCAACAAGTACTATACCCATTACTTTATAGTTACCTTCTGTTTGGCGTCTAGTCCGTCCTTGATTGATAATCTCCTTACCTTCGTTATACCAGTGATTGTTCATTAGCTTTTCTTTTTTAATTCATACTTCTTTAAATACAATAGTGATTGTAACTTAGCATATAACTCCTGTTGAAGAGGTTCTGCTGAATAGGTTCTGGTTTTAGTATGATAAACGCTATGCTGTTTAAACCATAGAGATATATACTTTTGAGCAGTCCTATAGTGCAAGAAGGAGTCACATGATGCAACTACCTTCTTTGCTTTTCTATACGTTTCAAATATATTAGGTCCCATATTAAAATAAGCTTAATTGAGTTACAGAACTCTTCTCAGTAATTTTATAAGCACCCATAACCTTACGAGTAGGTTCGAACTTATTATTCTCCCAATCTAACAACTCTCCATCTTTAACTACAAGAGCATGTCTAGCAACTAGTACCATAAAAGTACCTTTAGGATGAGATTGAATAAAGCTTTTAAGAGTCTTCTGTCTCCAAATCTCTTCGCCTTTAAGCTTATATTTATTCTTTACTTCTTCTTTCTTAAGTCCGTAAACATCGAATACTTTATTACCTAACTTTAAGCCATCGTCCTGAGCTTTCAGGAACGTAGTAGAAAGAAGCATATTATTAGTTCCTTTCTTATCTTCTCTACCCAACTCTTCTTTACAAAAAGCATGAGCTGTTCTGTAACTAACGCCGGTAGCAGCAGCAATAGATCTGACAACACAGTCATTCTTTTCTGCCTTAGCAATTTTACAATCTGTCTTTGAATAATTTTTGTTTACTGATAAATACATAACCTTTATTTGTTTTTAATTATACTTAAATATACGAATAAATAAGTTCCTAGGCAACTATTTCACTAGATACTTCCCGTATATGTTTACACTTTCTATGAGCAATATACCCCATACAATCACAGCTCAGATTACCTTTAGCATTATGCCTTACGGTATATTCTTTATTACTAGAGCCTGATTTAAACTTCCATTGCTTCTCCTCAACGAATAACTCTTCGAAAGGATTCTTCTTTACGACTATATCATCATGAGTAGTCTCGGGATGAACTTCAGTCCAAGAAGGAGTATGTAGTTTCTTTCCATCTTTCATTATAAAGCCTCCTTTTCCAACATTACTATAAGGCACCTCATACACATGTCGCTTAACCCAAAGGTTAGATGGAGGATTGCTTACTGAAAGTGCTCCTTCCGAATAAACAATCTCTCCATTTACATTCCACAGCGCCATTACTCTTGACCAGCTGCTAAAGTACCCATCCAACCAACTCTATTAGGAGTACTAAGGTTAAACATTCTAACAGACATATCTCCACCTCTTCGGTTCTTTGAGAAGAAGAAAGTTCTATCACCTTCTTTAGTCCATTTCATATGAGCCATACCAGTCATCATATGCTTGAATCTATTACTACCAGCGAACTCTCCGCCTTTAGTAACCTGCTGAATAACTAAGAATGAAGTATTGATCTCAGAATCATTCTCACCCATGTTATGCTTCTCAAATAAGTTAAGCAATTCAGTTTCAGCTTTCTTTCCAGACATCCAACCTTTAGTAGTATCAACTACAGCATTCTGAATCTCTGCCATTGAATCGATAAGTACAGTATCCCATCCTTCTGATAAGATTGACTTAACAACATCCAATGCATTATCCTCACAGTAGTCACCCATAAACAAAATAGGTAATTGACCAAACTTAGGAAAACGTTTTACATATCCAAACATATCGATCTGATTCATCTCACCAGAGATAAATAAAACCTTTTGACCTTTCTCTTGTAAGTCAGCAAGCATATCAAGCATTACTGTAGTCTTACCAATTCCAGGATCACCTACGATTGCATAGTTAGTACCTTTCATCAATCCACCTTCAGAAGAGAAGTGAGCATCGATAACACGTCCAGATTTCATAGGACGGAACAATTGCGGATCAAAAGTAAGATCCGACATTTTTACTGTTTTTAAATTCATAACCTTTGTATTCATAATTTATAACCTTTAACCTTTATACCTAAATATATGAATAATTAAGTTCCTAGGCAACTATTCCCACAGTTATTTTCCGGAAAGTTTTACTTTCTTACCTTATGGAGATTCGATCCCCAACCAGTTCTTCGGTCCATAGCAGCAATAGTTTTAGCAGCTTCTGGATCTTTAATCACTTCAGTTTCACAATAAGTAGTTTTACCTGAAATTATATTCCTTACATACCATCGAGAAGTATCAGAACAATTGACACAAGTCTTAGTATCAGGTAAAGCTTTCAACCTTAACGGATTTATCTCCTTAGTACATTTACAACAATTCATATTAAAATGGTAAAGGTGCGTCTTTAACTTTAGAGGTAGGTTCTGAGATATCTTCTAGCTTTCTATAGCTCATGGAGGCAAAGGGCTGCTCTCCTATCTCAGTAATAGAAGGTCTTCGATTATAATTATCGAGAGAGTTCTTCATTTTATGAGCTCTTTTACGAGCCATATAATCATTCTCAGCATAGACATACATGTCCATAGTAACCACATAACGTTTTTTATCTTGCATAACCTTTATAATTTATTTTATTAATAACAAACTCATCTCTCAAATACTCTAGAAGAGTTCTACTAAAGTCAGCTTCATAGTCACCGACCTCATTCCACTCAAATAAGAATCTATCAGCGATTTCATCTATCTGAGTATTTTCTATAATAGGGACATCTTCCTTATTCAATTGCATTAAAGATACAGTATCTAGTATCTCCGATATCACATAATCAGTAGTTAGATTTCTCATATCGAATAAACTTTATCGTCACCATCAGCAAGAACTAAACAGTCCTCCGTATCGATAACGTATCGATTCATTCCTTTATATTCTATAAGAGTACATATAGTTTTTACAGGATTATTATCTGGGAAGCTGAGCCCATCCATGTAAAATTCATCACCAACTTTCATATCACTTAATACCATAACCTTTATTATTTATACTTAAATATAAGAAAAATAACGCAGGGAGGCAACTACTTACTAAGTTATTTTGTATTAGGTTTCCCCATCATTACCTTTCGGTGTACTGTTCCTCCTAAATTCCTATCATAAGATCCGTCCCCATGCCATTTGATATCCTTACCTTTAAGAGCATTTCTGACTGTTTCCTCATCATTTACTATTGCAACTCCTTTAGCTTTAAGAATATCTAATATCTTTCCGGAAACTTCTATGTAATAACCCTTTTTATTTAAAGTACTAACTGTTTTAGCTACTGCTGCTGATCTAGCTGGTTTAGATCCATCATGACCCATACCTACTAACTTAGTTCCTCCAGCTCTTTGCTTAGTCATTATAGCAGCATCGTCTTCTGGATCATCATCTAAATCTATAACTTCATATCCATCTGCTGCTGATTTAACATCGTCTGCATTTTTTACATTAGGATGACCTCCTAGAGGAGCATATGCATTATCTATCATTTTAAAAAGATCATCTTTACCATCTTGAACTTCTGCTGAAGTTAAAGGTCTCCAATCATTTTCTAATAATATTCTAGTTAGTTTCATTCTTTACTACTTTCTTATAAATAGCTTTAAATGTATTAAGATCAGTTCTATGACCCATCCCCTCTACTTCAGTCCAACTCTTAGCTAGATCCTTATACACTCTAGTAGCTTTAGGATCAATAACATCATCCTCAGTCCCTACTACAAAGTTTCTTTCCCAATTAGTTTCACCATAAGTAACTCCTTCAGGTTCCATAGATCTACTATGAAGAGCAGGATTAAAGAGAAGTACCTCCGTATCTATATGACTACCTAATGCATCAGCAAAATAACCACCCATAGAAGAACCTATAATTAAGTCAGGCTTATCTAACTTAGCTAACTTTAATAACGATTCAAACAATGCAAGGTCATTGTAGTTCATATAAGGAGCAAATACTTTATCAGCATTTTCACACAGAAACTCTACCTTCGGACCTCCGACAGCAGACTCTAAACCATGTAAATACCAAACATTCATATCGTAACCTTTTATACCTAAATATATGAAAAAAAACGCAGACTAGCAACTTTTTCTTTGTGAATCAGGTAGGATTCGAACCTACGACCGTTAGCTTAGAAGGCTAATGCTCTATCCAGCTGAGCTACTGATCCATGTTGTTAGAAGTTCTCTGCCAAGAGTTTATCTATATCTTCTCTTGACTGCCATCCTCTTACATCATCTTCTCCATCAACAAGGACCTCAAAGCTTGAAGCATCTTCTATGCTTGTACACTCTGCTCGATTCCCAGCTCTTGATGAACTGTACATACCCTCTCCACATACTATGGAAATGCGTTTACCTTCGTCAGTAATCACATGAGCCATAATAGCTTTTTTAATAGTTGGGTGTTGTATAAAACCTATATTTTTTATTCTCATTGCTTTTGAATTAAGGTTAGGATCAGGGGGCAGGACGCCCCCATCTCCAGGTTATGAATCTTTATGCTTTAATAACGTAATCTCTATACTGCCATTTAAGGACATCGATATTACTCATTCTTACTTTTTCGTATACTCTAGGAGTTTCTCCGTAAGTACTAATCTCTATATCAGCAGACTTTCCGGAAGCAGTTTTAGAAAGAATCTTAGCAGAAGTAATACCTCTCAACGTCCAATCCCATCTAAGATCGATAGAACCTTTATCCTTTCCTTCAAACGTTAATCCTTCTCCTTCAAGTAAAGTTTCAGCTTGAGATAAATAAGTTTCATTTTTCTCATCTTTTAACTTTTGAATCTCACTTTCACACTTCCACTTAGCATCTCTAGCATCTTTATACTCATTAGCAAAAGTCTCTTTATAAGTATTAAACTTAGCAAGAATATCATCTCCATGATCCAATAATACTTTAGCTACCTCACCAGCAGTAAATAATCTTTCTAGTTCCCACTGAGAATTATCATTAGTAGAGTACATACTAGTTTCGATGTCAGTAAACTCTCCAGTCTTCCAATCATCTCTAAACCTAAGAGTAATCATTTCTTTGTCATAGTTATATTCCTTATGAGGACGTTTAACTACAAAGCTAGTACTGTAATCATGATGAAAGTATACATCATCTAGAGTAAACTCTCCTCCGAAATACTCTTGAATAATTTCGAAGTACTTAGAGTCTCTCTTCTTTTCTACTTCAACATAAGTCTTAGTAAGCTCTTTGAGCTCTTGGCTCTTCTTTTCAATAATTTGATCTAAAATCTGTGCTTTTGTCATAACCTTTATTTTACCTTTTTAATTATACCTTAATATAAGAAGAATAACGCAGGGAGGCAACTAAATCAATGTATTTTTTTCAATTAAATTACCTTTTTTCGTCCATACAACTAAGCAGTTTCTATAACCTTCTTCTACTAGAGTTAGCTCATGAGGAACATTAGAACCGAATATTACAGTTGTACCAACTTCTTTACTTACTATTTTATCTCTAACGATTAAATCACCTCCTTTATAAACTTCTTCAGGAGTTAATTGAATAATACAAGTCTTATGTCTTTCAGGACCATCTATATGTTTGGTAAAAAACCCTCCTTTGAAATACCTTACGTAGTTTAAGAATGCTCCATCTAAGTTTTGAAATCCTAAAGGTTTTAATTTCTCTAATAGAAAGTCTTTTAATGGACCTTCTGGTTGACCTAGTTCACATTGCTCTGATATTCTCTCTTTATCGTTCTTTATCCTTTGCAGCTCAGGTGTTCTATTCCAATCATAAGAAACAGTACTATCGTGGTAATCAGTAGCATGATCTAATAACCAATTACATTCTTCTTCTGTAAATAATAATTGCTCTTCCATTAACCGAATATTTCTACTCTAATATCTTTTTGCATTTTGAATCCCATTGCATCTAATTTTATCCTTCCCTCAGTAATCATTCGATCCCATCCACAGAAGTAGACTAATGGTTTATCATCAGTATTGATATCATTTAGGTAATGTTCGTGAACGTGTCCTTTCCTAAAACCTAGTTTATCTTCTTGTGACAGAGTAGGTCTATAGTTAAAGTTAGGTAACTCTTTAGCTATCTTTTCAAACTCTTGTCGATACAGTAAATCAGATTCTTTTCTAGTACCAAAATAAAGATTAATTTTCTTAAAAGGTATGTTCTTATTGTAAATATTATTAATCATAGAACGAAAAGGACTAACTCCTGAACCTGTTGATACTAAAAATATATCTCTCTCTAGTAGATTATCAGGCAGAGTAAATACTCCCATAGGACCTCTATAAATAATTTCGTCTCCAATCTTAGCTTCATTAAATAAGTAATCTGACATTTTACCTCCAGGAAGATAAGTCACTATAAGTTCAAACTTATTAGTATTGTCAGGGTAGGAAGCTACAGAGTAATTTCTAGTAAGCCAATCTCCTCCAGAGCCCCATTTTTCATTCCAGGGAATACCTATCTGTACTAATTGACCAGGTATGAAATTGATATTATCATAAAGAGGAGATTCAAATATAAACCTCCAATTCATTTTTGTTTCTTTAATTATGTCTACTAATACAGCTACGTTCATTATAAAATGTTTCTTATGAATTCTGTGATAAATATTAATACGAATACAGGCCAGAGGAAAACTTGTGTTAAAGTTTCACGAAGTGTAAACCTCTCACCCATTCTACCTTCAAAATGTTTATTGGTATAATACTCTAACCAATCCTTCCATACCATTCCAATCAGAATGTATATTAATATTTTAGATATAATATAAATCATAGACTTTTTAGTTTTTTAGTTAAATATTGAGCAAATTGATTATTACCTTTCCAGCTCCAATGATAATCTTTTACCTTACCTCTCGTTGCAGTATCAATTGTCTCATACTTAAAAGCAATAGAAGGTAAGTCCCATACCAAACACTTCACTCCTTTTGATTCTAGATACTCCGTTACTAATTTAACTCTGAAGGTATGTTCAGCTCTAATGTACTTATTGTTAGGTGCTTTATAATTAGCATTATAATTGTACACAGCAGTCAACATATCTTCTGGTGTTCTACCATGATTGTGAAGCATTTCTTCACGGAACTTATTTAATTGTTCTGTGTCTTGAAATATTTGAAAATATTGAGGTCCAGGTGAATCTTGTGGATAGTAGGTAGGAACACTAGTAGTGCAACAGTATGTAGGACTGCCATCACAGCCAGATACTTCTTTTACTGAGGTTAGAGTTTCTCTGGAAGCATCGTCATAAACGAAGTCTGTACGTTCAATAAAACCTACACTTACGATAACCATATCTCCTTTTTCAAACTTACCTAAATCTGCTAGTAGTTTATATAGAACTACATCATTAGACAATCCTCCTACTCCTTCATTAACTACTTTATCAGCTTTAAAATTATCACCTAAAGCATCTAGCCAGAACTTATACCCCTTAGGGTTTGGAAGGTCATAATCCTTTTTATCTATTGTTAAGGGAACTCTAGTTCCATCTCCTGCTGTAAAGCTATCTCCGTACCCGTATATAGTCATATATTATGCTGTTGTTGTTTTCCAAAATACCTGAATGCAGATTAGAAGCATACATAAAGCTAAGCTAACCCAAGTTTTAGCATTCATTCCTTCAGCAAAGTGATAATTAACCATCAGAGCATAAAGAAACATTCCAATACTAAACCCTATAAATCTAGCTGGCCACAACAATCCTCCCATTCCGGAAACGGTATACTTAGTTCCATAAATGTAAAAATACGATAGAAGTATTCCTGCTGCTGCTACCCAAAATTCATTCTTTCTAAACCAATCTGTTGATTTTAAAAACTGTCCATTCAGTTGGTAGAAAGTGAGCAAATGAGCACCTAAGAACGCTAGGCATCCAAATGCTAAGTCAGTAAGTTTAAGCATACACGGTAAATCTTTCGTTAGTTTTTTCGTTGATTAACTTTCTAAAGATAGTTCTACCTTTTGGTCGTCTTGATAGTTGTTCATAGGTATAGCCATCCATGTTGATATGTTCACCAGGAATTACTAACTCAGAAGTTTTTGCGTTGATCTTTAATCGGGATAAAAAATACTTTTCAATCATATAACATTTGTTTAATTTATTAATAATAAAGATAAGAAAATTTATGCAGAAGTCAAACTTTCTGCTATTAATCTTTTAAATTTAGTTGTAGACCAACCATGATCTCTACTCATATAGTGAATAGGTATCTTTAAGTTATCACCAGTGAATGGCTTATTGATGTAATCATCACCTAAGAATCTAATATCAAACTCACCTACTTTAAGTAAATCCAGCAATTGTTCTTCATAGGTATATCTGATCACATCATCTACATATCTAATACTTTCTAACATCTCTTTTCTTTCTTTAGAAGAAAGGATAGGTCTAAGTTTATGAGGTCTTTCAATTGAAGGATCTGTATGTAATAATACTATTAAGCAAGTACAGTTTTCCTTCATTTCCTTAAACATCTCAATATAACCTGGATGTAATACGTCAAAGTTTCCTGCAATAACTCCTTTAACCATTAGTAAAGAAATGTATTGTCCAAGCTACTAGACCGTTAAGCTGTAAGGCTACTAGATTCCATTGTCTTCGGACTGATACTTGAATGAGTACGCATCCAAAGCCTAGCATATAAAGAGCTGGTTCTAATGTCCATTGACCAGCAATTAAGAATCCTACTCCCATATAACCTATCCTAGTTCCTAGTCTTTGAGCAGGGGTTAGTCTTTTATCTCTAACCATTTGCTTGAGGACTGATCTCCACCATTTTTTTGCTCTAGTCATGCTTACAGTTTTTATCGTGTTTGTTAAACCAACCGCCACATTTACATTTAATCCAATAAGCAGTTGTTGCTATCAATGGCGATCCTGCCATTGCTGTCCATATATTAGGATGCCAGTGTTCTCCACAGAATCCAAGTGTGTGTTTAATTACTTCAATCATAGAATAATAAATATCAATCGATTACCTCAACTTCAGTCCAAGCAGCTAAGTGAACTACTTCACCATCATCTCTAGTACAGTAACTGTACATTCCGTCTATACTTCTAAAGTTCAGAATTTCTCCTCCCTCTACCATAGGGGAAGCAGGAGGGACTTTTATGTCCCCCACTACTTTAATCCTACTATTTCTAGGTACGTTATAAAGCTCCATTATACTAAAGCAGTTGCTAGTTTAAATAACTCTTTATTGACCTTAAGATCTTTTTCAAAAGACTTAATCTTTCTAACCTTTCTAACTTTAGCTCCAGTTAAAGCAGCATGAAAGTCTCCTTGAGTAATCTTCTCCTGGATAACGTTAAAAACTTTCCATAGATCACTTCCTTCATCTTCTTTCCTTTTAGGATCTAAGATGTCGATAATAGTTTCATCATCGTAGTTGAACTTCTTAGCCTTATCTGAACCTGGAGTTATACCAGCTCTTACTAACATAGCATCTAAAGCTAACTTATTCTTCTCTTCTTGAGTTAAGATTCTATTCTTCATTTGATTAAGAACCTCAACTTTATTCGGAAGATCTTCAACAGCTTGATTAACAACTCCTCTAAGCTCTTCGAAAGTATAACCTTTATGTTTGATCTTAAAATCAGAAAACTGCTCATCAGCAACAACTAAACCATTAGAACAAACTAATCTAAAGATACCAACGCTAAACTTAAACGCTTGCATACCGTCATGAGAGTTAGTCATGATAATTCTAGGAAAAGAATCGTCTCCATCTTTACCTTTAATCTTTAATTCAGGATTTTGGAAAGCAATCATATGCTTACTGAATATAGTAGACTTACCTCTACCTTTTCTTTGAGCAGCTTGAACTGGCTTCCAGCCTAACTTATCTAAATCGTCAATAATCGTTTCCGTATTAACGAATAAATACCTACCACTAACTTTTGGATTAGTAGCTTCTGTTGCGAATGCCAAAGGGCATACTTCTTTGAGCTGTTCCTTATTCATATAAGTTTGCTCACCTTGAAAATTTAACATTACATCTGACATAATAATAACCTTTTTAATTTATATTAGTAACTTATTTATACTTAAATATAAGAAAAATTAAGTTCCTAGGCAACTAAAGTAACAGTTTTTTTCTTGGAAAACCATAAAAATCTGTAAATAAATAATCACCTGTTAGTCTTTCATATTCTGCTTCACCAGGCGACAGTCTAGCTTTCTTTCTCTTACCTAAATAAGCTTTCGTTACATCCAAAATTGCATCATCACCAAAGTATTTCTTAAGTGTGTAAAGAACCATTACCTGATAGATTATAACTGATTTATTAAACCCACCAATGTGTGTTAACTTATAATCTTTTAAGTCTAAAATTTTAACTAAATCTTCATCAGAGTTTATCTCATACTCTCTTTTATGGAAGTCTGAGCATTCAGAGCAAGAATAATTATTAATATACTTATAAGGAAACTTCAGAGGAGTTGTATGGTATATACTCTCATCGTAATCACCTTTTAAATTTATCGAAGGGACTTCATTAAGCTCATAGTTAGCTAGTAAGAAAGAATCTATACCTATTTTATTCTTATGAGCTTTCTGTGCTTCTCTATACTCAGGGCTAATAAACGAAAGGTAAAGAGGTATAACTAATTGTTCTATAAAGCAGGCTGATTCCCAATCTGTAAGCTTATCTCTATTGTTATTAGCAATCCATAATGCTTTCTCTACAGCTTTATTAAACGTAGTAGGATCTTTAACTCCAACGATATTCATATTAGGAATTAATTCTGGAAATATAAGATGAGTAGGCCAGTCTTTAGGTAGTTTTAAGGTCCAAAGATACTTAAAGTACGTAGAGAATATATCATGAAACCATCTATCGTTTAGAAAAGAGTGCAGAACTTTATGCTTCTTTCCTCCTTTGATCTTTCCATCTTTTCTAAATCCTATTCTATTTTTATCAGGATGAGAGAATATAAAAGGAGATGTCTTACTATAAATGTCTAGCTTCGTACCAACTATAGTATCTAAATCAAAATGTATATAAGGTTTATCTTGTGCTGCAAATGCTTGTAGCTTTACCTCAGAAAATATCTTTGCTTTCTCTTTTGAAAGTACATTAGTATCGTATTCATATGGGAAGTTCATTAGTTCAAAGGCACTCTTATGATACTTGTTTGTATAAAGGGTAACCTCTCCATAATGTTCTTTTAAGAGTAGACTACTTAGCTTAGCAATATAAGCATAGTCTTTATTTAAAGGAAAAGTACTATTCGGAGTACCGAAGTTAACGAAGCTCTGTATGGCTTTTATTCCACTCATTAATATACCTTAGCTATTTCTAATAACTTCCATGTATCAATAGCTTTGTCTGGATCACTAGAGTTTTCATGGTAGTGATCTAAGCAGGAATTTAAAGCTGTAACCCATTGCGAGCGGTTAAGTGAAATAATAAATGCCTCTTCAACGTTAACGAAGCTTACTTCAAACAAATCAGCTACTTTTTTTCTATCTGTAATAGCTTGTTCAATAGACTCTACTATAGCATCTGTTACTTCTTCAGTTTTTCTTTTGAATAATGTTTCAAACTCTGCTGCGTTTTCAAATTGTATCTTTTTCATTACCCTCTGCTTGCTGATGTTGCGTTAGTTTCTTCGTAATATGGACTGTTAACTATCTTTTCATTCCATTCTCTCTCTACTGCAATATTAGTACCGAACATATAGAGCGGAAGATTATCACAGTCAACAGTTATCCATTTAATATCTTTCATATCTTTCATACCTAAACCTGGTTGACGTTCTGGTTTAGTGTATCGTCTATGACCATCGAAAGATCTAAATTCTCTAGAGGTAGTTCTATACCATTTATCTTTAATCTTAACTTCCAGTACTGCTTCAGTAGGAAAGTCATATCGCATCTTTTCTAAATGTCCTCTTTTTTCTGCCATAACCTTTATTTTATATCTAAATATAAGAAAATTAATGCATATCTGCAACTAAATTGAAGATATTCTGCCCTAAAACTTTCTGTACTCCTGCATCATAATGTCTTCCATCAAATCTTCTCCAATACAAACCTGTACCTAACATCGATTCAAAATTACCCTCATGTATTAGTAAAGGACTTAAGTCTATCCAATAGGGATTAAGTTCTGGGTCATATAAGCTTTCTGGAAACTCTTCTGGATGTATTACAACTAAATGACCTCCTCTATTTTCTACAAACTCCTTTATAAGCATAATCGATTGAGCAATATGTACTACACTTATATTTTTTAGTTTAGTTCCATTTTGTCTGAATGTTATGTTAGCACCAGAGTTACCAACTCCTAAAATAACTAAACTATCTCTCAAGTCCATATCTTCACAGTTGCCTTTGAAGAAAGGAAGTACTGATTCTATTTCATTATCTTTAGTACTGTAATTTTCATACTTACAATTAGGTATAAGCTTAGCAAAATGTGCTCCCCACGATTGAGTCTTACGTAACTTAAGTACTTCTTCACTATTCTTTACTAACTTTTCATACAGAGCACCGTAAAACTCTTGATGAAGTTTAGGGTACTCCTCTGGTTTAGCTGTTTTTACTTTTAATTTCCATGTATTTGCTCTATACTCATGAGGAATAGGACCTAAATGACCATATATTCCTGGCCATTCAGCTCCATCTCCTCTAGCATGTGAGTCTCCTAAAATTATTACTCTTTTATACTCCATTTAAATCTAATGTATAACCGTTGAACTGGATCATGTAAGAGGTAATCTTTGTACCAAATCCATCTTTTCTAACTTTTCCAGTTCTAAACCATTTTCTAACACTTCCTGCTCCTCCTAAATGAGCTGCAGCAAGTAACCCTGATTCTGTTATGTACACTCCATGTACTACAGTTCCACAGTGTTCATCTATTAATTTACGAAGTCTTTTTCGATTATGCAACAAAAGTTTTTGCATAGCCTTTTCCTGTATGTACGGACTGTTAAGGAATTCATCCTTCGTTACTTTAAATCCTAGTCCTTTTAGAGTCGATTTACCAAATTGATACCTACCCATATACCCATACTTATTTACAATAGTATATCTATTACCAGATTCTCTATGACCAATAGCTTCAAGGAACTCTTCATGTCCTTTGATGACTATTTCTAGTTCTACTTCTGGGATTTTATTTTCTATTATGATTGCAGGTTGTGGTTCTAATTCTATTGGTTTGATGATTGCAAATCGCTTCTTTACTGTAGTGAAAGCCATAACACTAAACATAGTTATAGCACACAAAATAATTGTTCGAAATTTATTCATATAATAGTTTTAGTTAAACATATCGAGGAAGCTAGTTCCTATCCTTTTTTCTCGTAACTTTTCATTACGTTCATGTTGCTTTACAAGGTCATCAGCAACTTTTCTTTCGAGGGGTTTCTTCTTTTTCCAGGTAGAAAATTTATTATTTTTTTTCTTAGCCATGATTATAAATAGTTAAAGCCTTGAGATATATTCACTTCCGTCTTCTTCTTCGTCATATAACCCTAAATCTTTTAAGTGATCTATATGAGCTTGATTCATCTCCCAATCAGGTTCATCTTTCTTAGTTTTGACGTAGTCTTCCATTGCCTCTGCTTGTTTCTCTTCGATAGGCGATTCGCCATATAGGAAGGAGCAATTGTAACAGAGAAACTCAATGTTATCAAGATTCCAATTTTTTTTATTTTTATCTTTAAAATTAAGTATAATTGGTACTTTTAAGTCTGTAACTCTTCTTTCTGAGAATCCACATCTATTACATTTCTCTTCTATAAGACCTTCAAAGATTAGTCTCTGTTTTATCTTTCTAGCATCAAAATGTTCTATTGGAACTCTACCTTCTAACAAATCCATTAAAGGAATTTTATCCTTACCAGCTAAAGCAAATTTAGGAATACCTTCACCAGCTTGATTCTTATGAGCTTCCAGAAGATTAACTCCTTCTTCATTCTTGTACATTTTTGCGTACTTCTTATAATGATTATAAGATACATGAAGGTACCTGGCTGCTGCCATATTAGATCGAGTCATCTTCTGAGCTCTAAGGATATCTTCCTTTGTTATTATCTTGGAAGGTCTAGCCATTTAGAAGTTTTCGCCTAAGTCGGGGTCTTGATTTGCAGCTACGTTGTCTTTAATTGATTGTGAGACAGCATTCTCATCTCTATCTACTTCATCATAGTCTAAAATTTCAAGCAGACCTTTTTTATCTCCTTTCATTTCAGCTTCTGCAGCGGCTATTCTTCTAGCTTTTGCTGCATCCATAATGATTATATCATTATAGGTATGATCCCCTGTACCTTCGACAGTAGTAATACCAACAACAGATTCTACTGTTGAACAATTAACACAGAAGTTGTATCCGTATTTAGTTTTCCTTAACTCAGGGTAGGGATCTCCACACTTCGGGCATGGAATCATTTTTAGATTTTGTAGATTCATATAACTTTTATTTTATTTATACTAAATATAAGAAAAAATACGCAGGGAGGCAACTTTTTAACTAGCTATTTCGCTAATAACATCCCATACTTGTTCAGGTGTTTTAAAGGCAACAACCTTCTCTTGTTTTCCTTTTTGTATAGTAATAGTACCATCCCAATCTTTATCAGGATGCAATTGGAATAGATACATTTGGATAAGTCCTAATTGCTCTTTATTGAATACTAATTTCAATAGGTCTTCTATAACTGAAAAGAATTTATCTTCGTATGTAGTCATATCCATTCCTATTTCTGCACTCATAAAATCTCTCCTATCCTCGATATCTTTCAGATGTCTCATTATTCTAATAAATGCTAATTTAGTCATAGTAACTTTGTCTGGAGTTATAGTTTTAATTCTATATCCTAGTTTATGTATTGAATATAAAGTTGCTCGTAATACTTTTTTTGGTTCCTTCATATCTTTTCTACTTCAAAAATTTTATTGAAGCTTTCAATTGACATCTGTTTCATTTTAGCAAAGTTAGCTATTGCATGTTCTTTACTTTCTGCTGGCCAAGAGGTAATAGCTTCTTTCTTAATATCGTTCTTAACATAAAATTTATAACCTGCCATATATTTTTTAGATTTCTGATCCTGGAGTTTCTTCTATATCTGTTCTTGGGTTTTGACCTGATAATGCTTTTCTAATTATCTTATCAAAATACTCTATGTAGATGAAAAAACCTATAATTGTTTTATCTTTTAAATTTCTATCTCTTTCTACTCTAAGTTCATACTCTGCTAATCCAGCTTCTAGTCTTTTTTCTAGCTCAATTGCAATATCATTCTGCTCTGTAGAAGTGATTGAGCCAAATTTGGTAGGAAGAAATTGTACTTTTACTCCTTTCTTTTGAGGATCTTCATTAGTATCTATTTTAAGAACAAATGTATGTCCTGCAAAATTAATCTTTGCTGCTTCAGAAAGAAGAGACTTAATATACTTTTCAATTTTTTTCATTGTTATAGTCTTTTATATAAATATCAACCGAATAGCATTTGTTTACTATTGGCACTACCTTCGTTAATAATTTCATGCTTGACAATATGTCTGTTTCGAGTAAATTGATTGATACTCCATTCGATGTTATCAGTCTCTAATTCAATTTTTTCTACGTCTCCGCTTGCGTACGTAAACTCAACTAAGTATTTTTTCTTCATAATTAATAATGTTAATGTTAAGGTTTCCTAATGTAACACTTCCAGGCTTAGGTTGATTTTGTTTTAGAATAGCACTTAACTGTCTAATATAAATATAATCCTGCTGCGTAAATGTATTACCGTCTACTTCGATTAATATATGGTTTTGTTTCTCATTATCGAAAGGCTTTATTCTATCGTATAAGTCTGTGACTGTGCGTGTTTGCTCTGTTTCTATATAAGATTTATAATCTATATCAACATATAAATTATCCGCCCAAGGTTCCAACTGTCCTATCAGTTCTGGTTTACAATTCTTTATTATAATTCCTTTATCATATTTTGGATAAATGATAGGGTATTGGTAATTATCATTTTGTATCCAATCACCCCACTTACGTTGGTACTCTCTTTCACAACGAGTCATTATCTCTCTATAGTCATGATTCTCTATTCCTACTCCTGCGTTCCATTTATGTCCTCTACAAGTCATATGATAGACTAATGAGTCTCTAGATTGAATCATTTCATATCCATTATTAATCCATCTATTAAAAATGTCTGAGTCTTCGTATCCAAATGGGGCGAACCTTTGATCATGTCCTCCTATTGATAAATGATCTTCTTTATATAGCATCCAAGGAGCAAATATACCTCTTGTAGTATCATTAACACTATCAGCTTTTTCCTGAATAACAAACTTCTTAAAAGCATCCCACATAAAGTTATGAGCTTCATCACCAAAGTTTCTTACTATCTTTTCTCTACCAGCAGGATGAATAGGAGGTTCTATTCTAGTAGCACATACTACTTTACCTCTCTCTAAATGTTTGAATAAGTTCTCAAAGTAATTTGGACCTATAATCATATCTGAATGAAGTATAGAAACTATATCTGTTTCAGCTAACCTCATTCCTTCATCGTACCAATATGTATGTCCTTTTCTCTCTTTGCTAATGATAATCTTAAGCATTTTATCTCTTAAGGTACCTAACCATTCAGCAGTACCATCCTCTGATGCATCATCTATAATAATTATAGTTGCGTCTTTACCCCAAAGCTTGATACTTTCGTAAGTATTTTTAAGATGAGGTAATGTATTATATGAAGGTATAATTACTGTATGCCGCATATCATTCCGTTTATATCTTTTTTAGGCATTCCACCCCATTTGTTGTAGAACTTTTGAGCATTTGCTGCTTCAGCTTTTTGCTGCCTATCAGATGATTTATTATTATTTTCTTCTAACCTATGAGAACCTCTAGCACCAAAGTGCCATACTATAGATTTAGTAGGCATTAAGAACCTACCTCCTTCGTTTAACATCCTGAGGAACAAATCATAGTCATCCCATGAAGTAGGAGCAAATAAAGGATCGTTGCCACCAATATGATCCCACCAAGACTTTCTAACAAGTCCGGAAACACCTTCTCCTTTAGCGATTTCAAAGTCATTAGCTTCTGCAATTTGTCTAGCATACTCTATTAATTCTTTATCTTTAAACTCATCATGGTAAGCTCCAAATGCTTCTTTAGGTACGAAATGAGTACCCGGTCTATCTGAGTCGTTAAACATATTAGGTTCAATCCTAAATGAATTAACCCATAGCTTTTCATCATCATACTTTTCATGAACTTTCATCAGCTCTAAATCCCAATTAGGAGTAACATAGAAGTCTGAATGAAGAAACATTATGTATTCTGTCTTAACTTTCTCAGCACAGAAGTTCATTCCTCCTCCTATACCTTTAGGATTATCATTCTCATCTACATAGTAAGTTAAATTGTATTGATCGGCCATAGCTCTTAACCATTCATTAGTACCGTCAGTACAGTTTTCAGCATGAATAATAAATGGAGCATCTTTCCAATATGAATGAGCTCTAACAGACTGTACTGCTAGTTTAAGGTATGGTAGATTATTATATGTACTTATACAAAATGTTATCATAGTTCACTTAAAAATTTATTCATCGCTTTTATTGATTCATCAGCGTACTTTTTAAATACCTCATCGTTTCTAGTAGCATTTGTTCCAACTCTTTTATGAGGGTGTTTGTAATTATGCCCCTTAAGTCTTGTCGTGATACATACTTGAGGGATACCTTTAGCTCTTAAAAAATACTCTAAACAAGTATCTTCTCTAACAAAATGCATTCCAGGAGCTATAAAAGGTGTTTCTATTCCTCCTGATAGACATACAGTGCTACCGTCTAACTTGTGAGGTACTTGTTGTATTTTTATATCACCAGATTCATCGTTAAATTTATCTAGCTCCTCTTGAGTTATATAGTCTTTATACTTCCATGGTGATTCTAATAATTCTATACAATCATCTTTATGAGGATTACATTGGCAAGGTTTACTATACCCTCTTAACTTTTCATGAGTAACTACATCCCAACTATCATCCCACATTGGTCTTCCAGCAAATGTTAAAGCATGAGGTTGATCTATATTAACTGAGTTTAGTATTGCAAATATATCTCTAGGTAATATTGTATCTGTTTCTCCCCATACTGTATACTTAGCATTAGTATCGTATACTTCTCTTCTCCAATCCGCTATATTGTAAAATGGATCATCATTAGTCTTAATTGTAACTTCAGGTTTATAATCTCTAAACAAAGGATGTGTAGTATGCTTCTTAAGCATATATTCAAACTCTTCTACCTCAGGTTCTTCTATATAAGTTTGGAAGTTAAAACATATCTTTATCTTTACTTCAACGTCTGGTGCTGCTCTTAATGCATTTAGTAGTGAATGCCAACACTCATCAATCATGTTAGACTCATACCACATATGGTGTACTTGATATACTATCATGACCAGTTACTTTGTTTAATTATTCCTAAGTAAGTTTTCTTTATTTCTTCTTCTTTAACCCAATCTAATTTAGATTCAAAATCATATAACTCTTTCCAATGGTAAACTTTAAATAAAGGACCACAAGGGACTATATCTATTACCTTAGTAGCAAGTAAATATTCTCCATAAGTAAGAGTCTCTCTAAAATGTATACCAAATTGCTGTTTAATACCAAAGCAAAAATCATCTAAAGATAAATTATTATGTTGTAAGTAGTTTACTTTAAAGTCTTCTATTACTTTTCTATTCCATAAATGAGGATTAGGTCCATAGTCATAAACTCTATTTGACTTACCTCCAAAAATACTCCTATAGGCTTGAACAGCTTTTGCGTATCCAGTCTTAGAATAATCTCCTCCTTTTAAAAGAGCTTCATATTCTGATACTTGTACGTTTTCGTGAATGATAGTATAAGGGATACTATCGTAAGCTATAAAATCAGCTTCATAAAAGTCTCTAATAAAGTATGCATCTGAATCTAATATTAATAGGTTATCAGTTGCTATACCTTCGAATGCATTAAGTTTAACAAGCATTTGATGTTCCCATCCTGCCATCTGTCTAGAAGGAATATATAAATCTTCATCAGCAATAAAGGTATATGCTTCAGTACCTATCTTAGCTTCTAATAAATCTTTAAATTTACCTTCACAGGAAATAAATAGAGGTATATTATCTACATTGTGTTTATTGATACTCTCTATAAGCACTGCGACTCTATCAAAATCGCCTGGGTATGTTTTACAATATAATGCTAGTTTATAATTCATCTAAAGTTATACGTTCAAAGCGTTTATCAGCTGGGTTACTATTAGATAAGATACGAACTTTTATGTTCTTATCCAAGAAATAATCATACATTTCTTTCGTACAGTCTATAGTTTCTCTCAACTCAGTATAATCAGGACCAGATCCAGCATGAGTTTTGTATAAAGAATCTGCATGTTCTTTTATCCAGTTATCATCCCCTAATTTGTATCCATGTTTCTTTTCAAACTTAGATATATCTCCTATGTCCCATCCTATAGTAACAATTTCTTTAGCACCAAGATGCATAGCCAAAGGAAATCCAGACTCATACATTATACCAGGACCCCAAATAATCTGTCCTTCGCTATACTTTTCAAACTGATCTATTCTTCTGCTAAACGCTGTTGTATTATTCATATCAACCCAAGGAGTAGAGTAACAAGGAATAGCAATATCCATTTTATGTTTCCATTCATTATTTATTCTCTCTAACTCACCAGGTATATTCATAGCTGTTAGCTGCCAATGAACGATTGTATCTTCTGAATAGTATTCGTAAGGTTGGTATGAATATGCAGACATCAAATGAAATGTAGCTACTTCTTTTACATATTCGTAAGCTTGCTTTGCTGCTAATACTATCTTACCGTCTAGCTTTTCTAAAAGTTTTTCTCTATTGTGAGTAGTTAAAGAAGGTCCACAAGTAACTAGGTAAATTGTTTCACCTTTACAAGCATCTTTTAACAGTTTAATTCTTTCGTAACTATCAGTTACTTGACTTATTTTTTCCTTTAACTCCATAACGACTAAATTTATACCAGGCTCTTTCATGAAAATAATAAAGAACCATTTTTGTTATAACTTCTACTCCTCCTATAGCAAGTCCAAATTTCCACGAACCTGTTATAAAACCAGAGAGAACAATTGTATCAACTGTTCCTATTATTCTCCAACTAACTGTTTTAAGTATATGTCTTTTTCTACTTACCATTATATTAAGGTCTTACCTTTTATTTTCCTATATCTATTTGGACCATTAGGGTCAAAGTAATCTTCATAGTAACTAAGAGGAATATCTAATTGCTTAGATAACATTCTTAATACTTTATTTTGATCTGATATATCTACATGAGCTCTACTTATAGTATCTTTATCATAGTCATCTTTATTATATACCCATTGACTCGTAGAGGTATGAGCTAAAGGATCTCCTTTTACTGCTGCTTCATATTGGTCTGGAGTGCTGTGAGTAATCAAATGCATAAAGCTTTCAATATGAGCTGTAGTATTTTTTCTTGAGAGTAATATTACTTCATCAAACTTTTCAGCTAATTCTTTAAACCAATTAACTTGTTGCTGTAGAAAGTAAACCTTACTTCCACCTTCAGTAAGCCTAATAGGATTATACATTACTCCACACTTTAAAACAAATGACTCTAAAGACCAAAGTATATCATCTTCCTTACCTGTAGCCCATGGGTTAAAATACCCTTTGCAATTTCTTTCCTTTAGCAAATTGTTATACAGAGTAGTTGAACCTGTTCTACAAGCGTTGATAATTAAAGTCTTCATTTTATAATTTACCGTCTTTTTTCATCTGTTCCCTAATTTTAGTAGCTGATATATTCTTAACATCATCAGGAGGGCAATGCTCTATGACGTCATAACCTACTCCTCTACCTATATTAATTGATTCGATATCAGGAACAATAGTACATTTTACTCTTCCTTGTTCAATTAACTCTTTAAGCTCATGTCCTAAGTTAACTAAAACCTCTTGAGCTGTCCAAGGATTCTTCTCATCAGGTGGAATATCTCTAATAGCGATCCATACATTCTTACCTTCTTCTAACCTCTGGTCTATTAACCATCTATGACCTCCATGCCAAGGCTGCCACCTTCCTATATACATAGAGAATTTATTTGGATTGTATGATGACTGGAAAGCTGCTTGTGCTAAATACTTTTTCATATGCCTTGATCTCTTACTAAATTAATACCTATTGCTCTTTCACCTGGTTCATTAGGAGACATATCATTTATTAAGTATCTAGGTCCTCTTTCTATTCCCATTATCAATCTATGAAAAGGAATATGATTCATCTCTAATTCTAATTCTGTATGCCTTCTTAACTCTTCAGGTCTAGCTGTAGTTAGTATAATCATATGACCATCATTAAACTGCTCAGTAATATAGTTTATAGTACTTTCAATTGGAACTGCAGGATTAGTCTGATACGTTACAAATTCACGATACTTTATTAATGTACCATCTATATCACAAAAAAATGTTTTCTTTTTAATCATATACCAAATACTAAATGTTCTATTATGTTATATGTTCCCTCTGGACTCTCGTATGTTGTATCTATATCAATAAAATTCTCCTTAGGAGGAACATAAGCATCAGTTTTAAAATGATCTCTTTCTCTTTCTTGAGTTGTATGAACATAGAACTCTCTAATATCATCCCCTATCAATTTTTTAAATTCTTCTCTCTGATCTATGTAAGGAGCTACTACGGAAACTATAACAACACTCCCCTGATTATGTAAGTAGTGTGCTATCTTTTGTGCTGTGTTTACGTTGTTAACTCTACCGTTAATAGAATAGTCTTTATTTGTAGTTAATGCTCTTAAATCATCTCCATCTATATGGAATGAATGAGGTAATGCTTTCTTTAGCATCTTTGCTAATGTTGTCTTACCAGCTCCTGGCTGGCCTGTAAACCAATATATCATAATGTTTCAAATAATTTTTCTGCTACTTTAAATTGCCATTCGTAATCAATATCGAATGCTTCTAACTCAGGCATTTGGAATAGTTTTATTCCTCCTGGTGCTTCAAAGTCTCCCATAAACTTATCTTGTTTAATGAGATCTAATCTTGAGGCATACAGAACATGAGCTGCTTCATAAGTAGGCTCTACTGCTTTTGTATTCATAATAGTTTGACCTTCAGGCCAAGGGGTAACTAAAGAACCTTCTTTATTCCAATAGTATTGTTTCTTCTCCATTACTGCAAATAGGTTTTCTTCTTCTTGCATGTTAAAGGTATTGTAGAAGTCTCTTATAGTTTTAGGTTCTAATAAAGGATTACACCCTGATACTAACATAACATACTTATAATTTTCCGGAAGCTTATCATGCCATTCGTATATCATTTGAAGAGAGTTATCATTATTAGCTGATGCTCTACTTCTATTGAATATATTTACTCCTTGCTTTTTAGCTATATCAACTAACTCAGGTTCGTATACTGAAGCCCATATATTGTCTTGTTTACTTGGCAAGGCTTCTTTAATTTTTTCTAATACTAAATCAAATAATGTAGTCCCATAAAAAGGTCTGATCATTTTCTGTGGAACTCTTTGACTGTTCAGTCTTGCTTGAACTATAATTGCTACGCTATCTAATGGCTTCATAAGTTTCGTCTGTTAGTTTAAAATACTCTTTACTTAGTCTAGTGCCTAAGTTATAATCAAAACCTTCACCTAAGTTCTGTAATCTTTTATTATCTTCTCTGCTTGCTAGAAGTCTATAAGCATCTTCAAATACACCTACATACGACATAGGAGTCTTATCCCAGTCTCTTCTTTGATCTGAGTCTTTTAATCCTACATGGCCAGTAAATGCATGTTTATTAGAAAAGTCTTTATTGAATCCATCAAAACCTACAAAGTATACTTTACGTGCTCTTGTAGATAAAGCAAGTATAATCAATCTAAGTATAGCTCCAGACTTTTGTGCTGGTCTATAACTATATTTATATCCATCGAGAGTATATCTGCTTTTTGTTTCAAATAAATTACTATAATCAATATCCATATTATAGACTCCGTACCCTATATCTTCAACAAACTTTTTAAACTCCTGTGAGTTTTGTTTACCTCTATAATGCTCAGGTTCAAAATAAGCAAAAGGTTTATTAGTTCTTAGTTTATCTTTTAGTATGATATTAGTTAAGTCTGTTTGATAACCTAATTGGTATAGATCTATGTTCTGTGATCTAACTCTTTCATTCCTATAAAAGTCATTACAGGTCCATATGTAAGTATCTGGATTAATAACGCCTTCCCATTTAACATCCAAGGTAGATGTTCCTCCTCCAATAACTAATATCTCTTTATTGTTATACTTTTTCTGAAAGTCCATATTTGTTTAAATCTATATAGCTTAACTCTTGTACACATCTACTGATATATTCAGGAGTAAGAATTCCTCTTTCAATTACGTCTTTTACATCTTCTTTAGTACATCTTATATGAGCATCAAACATTGGAGCTAGTTCCTCATATCTCTTTTCTAAAAAAGCTGATTGTTTATTATAATTAATATACGAATTTTTTAGATAGTCTACAAGCTGTCCTGTGTTTAAATGTCTAAAATTAAAGTAATCATAAGGACCATATAGTATTTGATCTCCTTCTGTTTTCCACATATTAGCATTAAAAGTAAAAAATGGAGTCTTACCTAGGAAGGACATTATTGCCCCATGGTGCCTACCTGTAACGTTAATTTTAGCTCTCTTAACTGAATGATAATACTGTTCAAAAGTGCCTTCTTCGATTACTATATCGTCTAGTTTATCGGTAGCTAGTTCTCCATCACTAAAAGGATTACCAGGGAAGCCTAAATACTTTGCTGAGTATCCTTCTTCTTTTATAACATTGATTGCTTTAAAGTAAGCATTTATTTGAGGTCCTATTGATTCATGTTCTTTAGCTAATGCTCCAAAGCCGAAACAGAAATCTAAATCCTTTTCTACTTTTTCATCTTCAAAGTAATTAGTACCTAAATCAGGGTAAAGTTTAATATTAGTAAGTGAAGTATTCTTTAACAGAAATAGATATGATATTGGCTCTCGTAATGTTACCAACTTACATCTAGATAAAAACTCCTCATGAGCTTTTAACATATCTAAGCTACATTGAATAGATAGGTTTACTAAATAAACATCTACTCCTCGATCCATATACCATCTCATTATTGGACCATTGTTTGGAAAGCCGTCAGGCATTTTATAATGGTGACCAAAGCTTCCTTCTCCATTTACAATTACCAAATCGTATCCTAGTTCAGGTCTGAATCCTTTATCGTTTACTGGAACAAAAGTTACGTTACTGTCTGGGTAAACTTCATTTAAAGTCTTTCTGAGGGAATGGCTTACTAGTTGACAACCAAAGTTTTTGCTCCTTATTGTATCATTAAGTACTAATATGCTATGCATTAACCTCTTAGTTTTTCTCTAACAGGCTTTTCTGACTCAGTAACAACTATGTTACCGTCACCGTATGCTTGTTCTAACTCTCTAATGCCAGATACTAATTTAAATAATCCATGAGGTGTAACTGAAGCACTATGATCTGAACCTTCCATAGTTCTGTCTAATGTAATATGTCTCTCAATAATACTTGCTCCTAATAAGACTGATGCTACTGTAGTACCTAACAACATTTCATGTCCTGAATATCCTATTTCAAAATCAGGATACTTATTTGCTAAGGTTTTGATAGCTGATAGATTTAACTCATTAACAGGAGCTGGGTAAGTAGAATTGCAATGTAGTAACCCTATAGGCTCTTTCTTATTATAATATGCCTTAGCTATTCTTAATGTGTCTACTGCATGATCGACTTCATCTTCGGTAGACATACCAGTTGAAAAAATAACCCTTGGAAATTTCTCCACACAAGCAGTAAGTAACTCATCGTCAGTTAAAGATGCAGAAGGTAGTTTAATGAATGGTATGTTGTACTGTCTCAAAAACTCTACTGAATCCATATCCCAGGGTGAAGCTGACCAGGCAATCTTCTGTTGCTTGCAGTAACGATCTATCTCATCATACTCTTCTTTACCAAACTCAACTTTATGTTTGTATTCAAGATAAGTCATATCTACTCCTTGCCAGCTTCTCGGTTTGTTTTTTTGTGCTTCTGGAACACAAACGTCTGGGTTTCTCTTTTGAAACTTTACTGCATCACAGCCTGCTGCGGCTGCAATATCAATTAACTTTTTTGCAATCTCTAAATTTCCTTGATGATTTATTCCAATCTCTCCAATAATGTACGTTTTTTTCATAACTCTTCTATTCTTTTACTTTTATCACAAATTAATAAATCATAAGCAGGTTTATCACCTACACTTACTTCATGGTATTTAGCGCCCCATTCTTTAAGCTGTCTTTTAGTTAACTCAGTATACTCTTCTTTTCTATGAGTATTGAGAGAACCTCTAGCTGTATAGTAAATTATGGTATTACCTTCGTCGTAGAGATTATTAATCTTATCTATATTAATTGATATAGGACGTGCTTTATAATAATCAGTACTGCTGTCATTTACATCGTAATCAGCAATCGTATCATCGATATCTACATATATAACCATAATTAAATATAAGAAAAATAACTTGTTAAAGCAACTTATTTTGTGTTTTTAAAATCCTTTCTATTGATTTTCCTTTCTCTAGTTCTATTCCATTTTTCAGGAACCAATCACTTTCTATTTTTGCTATACCTTTTTTACTTTTTAAGGTATGATGAGTGATTACCATATCTTTATATCTGGTAGTCATAAATTCATGAGGGTATGTTGAACTCTCAATATAATGTATGTCTACATCTTTATACTTATATAAATGAGAAACATCTCCTATCAAAGCTGCTCTCTTTTTATTCTTAACTACTTCTAATGGTTCTCCATAATAATCCATAAGTCTCTCAAGGTCTTTATGGTCATATGTAAATACATCTACATCGTTAATTACCTTATCAGAGAAACCTAAAAGGAAATAATCTTCTATACTTCCTCCTATGTAAGCATCTTCCGTATGATAAAGAATAGTTTTAAGATGATATTCTAAATGCTCTGGAATACTATGCATTAACTAAAATTCTGATCTAGTTCTTAATACTTTATTAGTTAATGTTTGAACCTTTTGTGTCTGTAGAACTATAAATGTATCGTTTACTTCTATAGTTTTAAATTTAGGAGCAAACTTAATTAAAAACTCATCTACTGCTTGTTTGGTTCCTTCGAATGCTTGATAGTCGGTAACTATAATTACACTACCAGGAGGCATGTATTTTTCGAAATTCTCTAACCCATGTAAAGTACTTGAATAGCTTATTAAATGTGAGTGCACAATAGAAACTGGAGACTTATCATACTTAGCTGGTAATGTCTCTTCTATGTAGCCTTTAACTAACTCAACTTTAGTGTTGATAGTATTTCTAATATCATAAGCTGGTTGTGGAGGTCTTTTAAAGTCTCCTTTCTTAAACGCTTTATTATCTTCAGGGGTAGGGTTATTATAACCGTCAAAGGATTCATATATCCATATGTTCCTTTTATTTATTTCAATATTATTCATATAGGAAATAAATTCTTTCAAACTATTACCTCTACCAAATCCTAATTCTATCAGAGATCCAGGTACTGCATCTGCTAATTTAAGTGCGTCTTTATATTCCATATTTATAAATAGGTTTATCTTGGATTAGGTACCAATCTAAAATTACAGCCAGGCTTTCCATTTATCATCGGCATTCCAAATTCATCATACTCTATAGTCTTAACCTTAACTCTTTTATTTTTAAATCTACCAACCATGATAGTATCTCCTACTTTGACATCTATCTTAATCATGTTATCTTGCAAATAGTAATTGAACTGTATATATAATTAATCCTGATATTAATAATTTCATCAGAGGATCATTTTCTTGACTAATAACTTCTGTCTGTGTAGTAGTATTAGCTGATGCCTTTGAAGAGCCACAGCCGATTAATAATGTACTAACTAAAGCTATTGATATTAGTTTCTTTTTCATAATGTTTCGTAATATTGGTTTTGCTTTTCTTGCCTCTCTATGTCTTTAGGGTGGTAAAGTGCCATAGATTCTATTTGAGGCAATGGAGCATACGTCTTGAACCCTTCAAGCCTTTCATGCACCTTATTAACCCAGCTTATATCATCTGAGTTTTTATAGATTCTCCATTGATAATCAGGCCAGTTAACCCAACCTGAATCATTTATATTCCAACCCCATTTATTAATATGTTCATCTGTTAATCCATCAACAGTGTTAACTCTAGGAACTAAGTAAACTTCATTATCAGGATTAGATTCTAATATGCCTGGAAGATTAGCTATCAAAGCTTCGTTAGGTACTTCATCTGCATCTATCTGAAAGATATAATCCCCGCCACATAAAGAGGTAAGTTTATTTTTCCAATCAGCAAAGTGCCCTTTAAACGTTTCAGGAAATGTAAGTACTAGGTTTTGGCTCTGTAGACCTACTAGGTAGTCCCATACCTCTGCTGTGCCGTTACGTTTATCGAATAGAATTATAACTTCATCTTCTTCTCTAATATTTAACATTAGTGTAGATACAAGTTTTTGAATCTCTTCGAATTCATTACAAACCGTTATGGCATAGCTTATTTTCATACTTGAGGTTCTAAAGCAAAGAAGCCAATATGATCCATAGCATCCATGAAATCGGTTTGACCAAATACTTTCTTATTTTTCATCTCCATTTTCCATTCATTACCTTCAGGAAACTTACCAGACTCTTTATCTTCTTTTGTTAACCTTGCTGCTTTTACAGCAGTCCAGTTCCAGTTATCAGTATTAGTACCGTCTAAAAATACCATACCTTTTTCTGGTAAAGTAATCGTAGCAGGTAACCATACTTTTTTATCTTTATCTGTATGGAGTAAATCTTTATACAACGAAGGAGCTGTTTCTAGTAAATTACTTACTGCTGATGAACCTTCAGTCATTATTGTTGAAGTAGTAAAGCCACTACCGAAACATAGCCACGTTGTTATTGTTTTTCCTTCTTGTTCAAATGATGTTTCATAACATGCATCACTTCCAAATGGTCCCTCTACTAATGAATCTTTATCTATCATAACTTATAATTTTGGTAAATCTAATTTAGGTAATGTTAATTGTATTTGCTTAGGAAAGTCTGGAATATTACTCTCTAATATGTTATCAACTCTCTTGCACATATCTTCGTATGTAAAGTTGTCTAATATAACTCTTCTCTGTTTTCTAGCTCCAGGTATACAGTCCTTGTAATGTTTAAATGTTTTCTTATATGCTTTAGAAGTATCTGGATCACTAGGTGTAAACCAACTAGCTTCTGTAATGATCATATCTTTGAGAACAGACGATGGATGAACTCTATCTATTGTACCACCGAGTAGTATAGAAAGATCTTTATCTAAAAAGTCTGTATGACCGGACCATCCTGATGCAATGATAGGCTTTCCTGTAACAGCAAACTCAGCAAGGGGTCTTCCATATCCTTCTCCTTTAGTATGACTAACCATTACTTTAACTTTAGGATGGTTATATAGATCATTCATTTCTCCATCTGTTATCTCTCCATGAAGCAAATAGATATTAGCTAACCTACCACCTTTAATGGTCTTTCTAATAGCATCTATCTTATCTAAAATCCTTTCTCTATCTAAAATAGATGTAGAAGCTGTACTACATTTAAGTATTAAAGCAGGAGGATTTTTCTTAGTTTTAAAAGTCTCTAAAAATGTCTTAACAGTATACCCTATATTCTTTCTATCGTGTCCAAAATCTCCTTGCATCCAATGTCCTACACTAAGGTAGCAAAATGATTCTGGTATAGTGTTGATGTCTAAAGTAAACTCTGTCTTAGCTGATGTTTTAGTTTGAAAGTACTTAGTTGTATCTACCCCTTCAAATAATACTTCGACTGGTTTTTCTAGTTTAATTTCTTTAATTTTCTGACCGGTCTTTTGATCCATAGCATCTACTATAGTATTAACGAATACCTTTTTAGAGTGCTCTGATGAGGTTAGTATAAGGTCCATTCTATTACAACCCTCTATCCAACTACCGTGACATTGGTCAGTCTCTATTCCAGCTGTAACACCGATATTATATTTACCTACCTTTTGAAATTCGTTAGGTACAGTAACTTGTATCCATATATCAGGTTGAGTCTGTAGTCCAGGTATGATTAGGCTTTTGAGATCAGTTTCTTTATGATCATCTAAGTAACCGAATCTAGTATTACCCCATCGTTGTCCAATTATGTTTACGTTATATTTACCTGTTGCTATGATAGCTTTTACTAGGTCTCTTGATCTTGCTCCATATCCTGAATAAGTATCAATAGGGCAGCTAATAACTAATGTTGATTTACTCATATTAATAACCTGTTAATTTGTGTTCAATTAATTTACTTGGTTTATCTTCTACTTTTAAAAGATCGTATCTAGGTCTTGGAACAAAGCTCTCTAAAGTTTCATCAATAGCTTCTGCTATTCTATCACTCATTATTTTAGCTGTAAGTCCTGCTTCTTCAGACATAGCCCATTCTCTTCCTTTTAAACCTCTTTCATTTCTTTCCTCAGGACTCATGTCGTAGATTACCTCTAACGCTTGAGCTACTTCTTCTGGTGAACATCTATCGTCAAAAATATAAGGAGTAGGTACTGAACCTGCTAAAGAAATATTAGATGGGAATACCGGTAGGTTCCATTCACCATGTTCTTTATATGTACCTCTATGGTTAGAAGGTATATCAGCTGATGGAGTAAACCATTCTCCGTTTTCATCTACAAATCTACTTTGGTCTTGCATTCCTCCTGTTACGTTTGAGATTGTCATTGTACCTGCTAACATAGACTCAGTTAATGATAATCCCCATCCTTCGTTAGACGATATCAACATAGTTACATCTGCTAAATTATACATCCCGTTCATTTGAATAGGATTAATTTTAGTAGTAGAGAAAAATACGTTTACATATTCAGGATCACATATTGCATTCTTAACTGCATTTAGATCAGTTCCGTGTTGGTCTACAGGAGCAGTATGCATTACTAAAGCACATTTCTTAGCTTTCTCTTTACCTATACTATCACAGAAGAGCTTAAAAGCTAGCATAACATCTGCTGGTCTTTTACGTTGAATGTTTCTAGAGTTAAAGAAAGCGACGAATTCATAATCTTTATTGTTAAATACTCCTTTTTTAAATCCTTGGAACTCTTTATTATTCTCAGGATCTTCTATAGGTCTAAATATATCGTTATCTATTCCATGAGGAATATACTTTAATACCTTATCATCAGCTTTATTCCCTAATACTAATTCGTTTATCAGTTTAGTTTGTTTAGAGATACTTAACAAAGCATCTACTGAATCGTAAAAATGTTCATTGTATTTAGGTGAAGGAAATTCATCCCAAATATTTAACCAGATGATTGGAACTTGACTTCTTACTTCTCTTTCAATTTCGAATAGCCAAGTCCAATATCTTGGATCAGTAAAGATAAAAATAGCATCTGGCTTTTCTCTCTTCATAATGTCTCTAACTAACTGAGCATCTCCGTATCCATTGTAAGGGAGTATCCTTACATCTGCATCTTCTATATTTAATTGTTTATTAATATCGGCTGATAGATCTAATACCTTACCTTTATCTGCATGATTGACTGCAGCACCTACGTTAAACCAATTGTATCGATGACCATTATTGACTACAAACTCTCTAGCCATTGTAGCTATTCCAGAATGCATTCGAATATCATCACATAGTAGGAGTATCTTTTTCCTATCTTCTTTTTTAATATAACCTTCCATCAACCTTATTTAATTTTTATGTTGTTAATCTTATGTATTTTTTCTCTAAACTCATTATTAGTAAGATAGAGAAAAATTGCTCTATCAGCAAGCTTTTTAAAAGAAAAATTATCTTCTAAACATGCATGCTTAAATTTATCGAATAATGGTTTTGTAATTTTTACCGAAGTAAGGTGTTCATCGTGTTTCATAACTTTAATATATCTTTATATAAATATATACTTAATTCAGAAAAGGAGAACAATGTTCACATTTTCCAAAAGGATTAGTACATTTATGTTCTTTATCAATGTATGCTCCTGTTGAATCAAGTACGTTATCTATAAAATTATTCATCTTCGTCATAACTTCCTTAGTCTTTCTAGGTCCAGCTGGAGGGCTAAATTCCTGAACTCTTCTTTGCATAATAGCAAATTCTGCTTCTGCTGGTACTCTCCGTTTAACTATAAAGTACTGTACGTCGATTTTATCTTTATCGATATCAAATTGTTTAGAGAAGTACTCTTTATACATTACTACCTGAGCAGTAAGGTTAGGGTTCTTCTTTTGATGGTCTCTCCATCCAGAGGTAGAGGTTTTAATATCTACAACAGTCCATCTATCAGTAGTAGGGTGATAGAATACTAGATCAATTAATCCTTTAAATGCTACTCCTGGTTTAATTTCCTGATAGAGTAATGTTTCTACTCCTGCAAGCATAGCTGTTTTAGTACTAAAGTATGCTGCTCTCTTTTTAGTTAGGTACTCTAATATATGTTTTCCGTCTAACCAAAATTGAGTCATTTCATCCATATTAGAGAAATGTTGACCTTCCATTTGAGCTCTTCCTCTCTTATATGCTTTGACCATATTAACGTATAACAGTTGACCTAAATCTATCTCATTAGCAGTCTTAACTTTATCATGATACATTACTGTTAACCACTCTTGCATAGTTTCATGCATTGCAGTACCGAAGCATGTATATATATTTTGAGTAAAAGGTATTTCTTTCCGAAGATACTGCATCTCCCATAGCTTGGGGCACTTATTATAAGTACTAACCGAACTATAGGATACATGAGTATATTTAGAAGGTGTTTGTTTGATTTTACTCTCCCATACCTTTTTTACAAGACCTTTGAGCTTTTTCGCCATTTAATCGTTTTTCCACATACCTCTCTTAACTAACTGAGCTATGATACCGTAGTTAGTAACGTCTTGAAAAGTATCTATTAGTGTTTCGTTTTGAGCTTTACGACCTGAAATGATCATATTCTTCCATCTGTTAATCTTATCTGAAAGTCTATACCATAAACCAGTCATTGCAAATTCTACTTCGTCGGAGTTATCTAGATTGGTGCCTGCACTTACATTATGCATACCATAGTCTAGATGCTTTCTGGCAAATAGTTCAAACTGTTCATCGATAATAGACTGATAGCCGTTATAGATTGTAGGGTACTCTTCTTTTAGAATTTCTCTTGCTGAAGGAGGATTCTTAGCATTCATTATTTCTCTATCACTCATTGTTGCTGTAATATCTTTCAAGGGTTTGTAATACGTCATCAGCTTCAGCTAATGCTCTAGCTGCTTCTTCTGCGTTGTTATAAAAATCTGTAGTAGAATGATCTCCTATCCCTGCTGGGCTTTCTGTAAGAAGATCGAATGTCATAAGTGCCTTTTCTTTCTGTGCTTCAAAGGTCTTTCGAAGCATCTTAATAACTCTGTATTGTGCCATAACAAAAATTTAGTGTTTATATAAAGATAAGAAAAATATTTAAGATAACCTACAGGTATCTAATAATATTATCATCTTTATTAACTTTTTTTTCAGAGCCATCGCTAAAGAGTACTCTGTGTATTGAAGGACCTTTCTGTAAGATTTTAACAGGTTGTGCAGGACCGTCTTTAGAATCGACTACGATAACTTCCTCGTCATAATGTTCTCCTTCATTACCGTTTTGCCCAACTATGTCCATTCTTCTTTCAGCTTCTTCATCGTAATTTGATAAAGGATCTTCTTTAGGAGGTTTAACCCCTCTTGCTTCATCTGGAAGTACTTCTTCAGTGTCAACCTCTATATCATTAATATCATCATACGGATCATCGTCCCACAAGTCATCTTCTATCTCATCTTCATACTCATCATATAGATTCTTTCTATTAGCTTGATCGAATGCAAAGTTAGCTGCTATAACTAAGGATATAGCTAAAGGATCAAAGACAAATATAATAATAAGAAGTAGGATGTTAATGATCTTATCCATAGGAGTACCTGTAAGACCTGATAGATACTGTAAAGGACCTAATTCTCCTACTGTATCCGCATTGTTCTGTAAAGATAGTATCTCTAACTTAATTGTCTGTAAGCTGTCAGCAGCTACAGTTCTTTTCACATTAACAGCCGTCCTATTTTCTTCTTCAACATTGATACGACTTTGTGCCAAGCGTAACTCAGCTGTGGATACTGTGGATCTAACACCGCCCACAGCCGATGTGTCCCGTACCTGGATTGAGGTTGCCTTAGCACCACTGAGAGTAGAAATGTTATTAGAGATTCTTTCAAGTTCTTGATCATACCTTGTAACATCATCTTCATAAAATTTAGCTTTGTTTTCTAAGAATTCTATTTGATTCTCTTGTACAGTTAACTTTTGATAAGTTTCTTGATATGCTGCACTTAGAAAGCCGTATATACCCATACTAGTAATTAGTACTAATATAATAGTAGCAATGGAGAGATACGTTCTAAGAAGTTTATTTATAGTATTCCAGTGCTGATATAGAAGAGAAGCAGTGACTAGTTTAGCCACCTCTAAAGAACCAGCCATAATTATTACCTCAAATGTAGCTCCAGCAAATAGTTTACTTAGCCCACTTACCGAATAAAAGGCAGCAGAGGCAGACACCGATAAAGCAGATAATGCTATTATCGACGGAAAAAAATTACGTCTGATTTTGTTTATCATTGCACTAATAATAAAAGAGTCGCTACTGCTCCAACAGTAGTTCCTATCTTATAAATAGTTGATTGTCTCTTTTGCCGCTTAAGAGCCACTTCAAAATCTTTAGTTAATGAAGATTGAGTATCGTATTTTTTGTTTAATTCTCTAATTACAGACTCTAAATTATTGTTTTGTAGCTGTAAATTAACTACTAATTGGTTCTGCGTTACTAGTTTATTGTTAGTCTCTGATAGAATAGTTTGCATAGTTTGCATTTCAGTAGACAAACCATCGAACTGTATAAGATCTTTAATAACTAACTTAGCTATAGGCTTAGTTAATTGAATCCTGGTACTGTCGGTAGCGTTCTGTGAAAAAGCTTTGAAGCTCATCATCGACAAGATTATCAACAGCGTCAAGCTTTTGCTTAGTCTCCTTTTTAATAACATAAATTCTTGAATTTAATTTTTTGATTTTACTATCGTATTCTCCTATCTTAAGGTTAAGAGAGTCAGCTTCTACTTTTAATCCTGAGTTCTCTACCTTAATGGAATCTATCTTCCTCTCTAACAGCTCAATTTTAAGCTGATAAGATTCAACGTCTACTTCTATTTTAGGTTGTCCCCAAACCATCCAAGCTACAAATCCTCCTAGGATAGCAAACAATAGATAACCTTGTAAACCTTGTGGTCGTTGTACATTCATAACTACAATATAAGAAATTTAATTTAAACGAGCAACTATTAGACGATATCTTTCGATTCTATTAATGTGTAAGTAAATGAGTTCCCCCATATATTCTTAGCTTCATGACAGATTTCCATAAATTCTTTGAAATCAGAATTAGCTGCAATTACTTGACACCCAGCAGACCATTTGTCTACTCTAATAGATTTACCACCTTCCTTAGCAGTAGCTCTATGAATATTAATTCCGTAGATACCTTCCTTAACATTCTCTTCAATTAAGTCATACTCATTATCTTTATCACCATCTCTATATACTTTTAATGGTTTCTTCTGACCTAATGCTTCATACTTACCTGCGTGTAATCTAATCTTATGTGAACCTCTATATTGTCCAGGTTTAAGAATAGCTACTCCATCAGGGTTTAGTAAATTTTCTGTCCAATGTGTTCCTGGATCAGTAGTTGCTTCATAGCATTTAAACTGCCAGTTACCATCGAAATCAACAAATGATATAGTTACATGATCGTCAAATCTATTTGTAATTCTATTATTAGTTGATGAGTTTCTTACTCCTACGATATTTACATCGTATCCTTTCGTAGAGTCAAACCAAACATATCCTTTTGATCTAACTGCTTTTTTTATTTGTTCTAATGTATACATACTTATTTATTTCTTTGCCCGAATGCTTTACCAGCTTCAGCAATTCCGAAAGCACCTAAAACTACCCATACAAAGGAGTTATAGATAAATTCATTTATAACTAGGTCTTTACCTAGATAACCAGTTAATAAATCAGCACATGCGAATAATACCATTATTACAAATGCTGCGAAACCAACTACTGATTTTTCGTTGATATCATTTTCATCTTTGAATATGTCTTTAAAAGCCATCCATTTACGTTTTAAATTTTTAAACATAAATAACAATTTAAGTGAAACGTTCTTTTATATAAATAGTTGTTAGAATTGAAATCGTGATCCAACGGTTATAGCATAAGACATTGGTATACCTGGTTGAGTATTTCCAATAACTGTTCCTCCTATATTTGCATTAAACCTCTGAGAAAGTTTAAAGTCAAAGTTACTACCTAAAATATATGTACCGTATTCAGTCCAAGTTGCTGTTTTAGCTTTTACAGCATAAGTCATAGGAGAATGAGAATAGGCTACCATAGGGGATATTACTACTCTATCTTTAACGTTAAATGGTTTAGTAGCAAATCCAGTAATTGACATAGTAGCTATTTTTTCACCGCCTTCTAAAAATACTCCCATACTAGTTAAAGCAAATCCACCTACGAATCCTTTCCAACCATTTTCTTTCTGACCTAAATATACATTACTTATACCTGCTGTAACAACATGAGTTGAAAACATCTTCATATAGCCAGCTGAGACTGATTGTACCATCATTATGGATCCTTTGTCCATATAGCTACCAAATTTATACTTCTTTCCTGTTTCAGGATCCAGTACCATTACAGGAACTTCTCTATCGTAATTAAAGTATACAGTACTCTGTGAAAGGTTTAAACTAAATTGCTTAAGGTTAGACCATACCATAGCATTAGCTGAGTATGTTTCTCTTCCGGTTAAAGAAGATTGTGAGTATCCAAATGAAGCTGCTTGTTGCAATACACCATCCATCATTTGCATAGTAACTAAATTAGCAGTTACGATTGGTGGTGCTAAAGTCTTTTCTTTCTCCTCCTCTTCTTCTTCCTCTTCCTCTTCTTTACTATCTTCCTTTTTTTCCTCTTCCTCTTCTTCTTCTTTATCTTCTTTCTTTTCTTCTTCTTTTTCCTCTTCTTTTTCTTCTTTCTTTTCTTCTTCTACTTCTTCTTCTTTTTCTTTTTCTTCAGATTTCTCTTCAGACTTTTCATCAGACTTTTCATCCTTACTTTCCTCATTTTTCGAATCGTCTTTATTTTCTTCTCCTTCACCGCCTGAATCGCTTTCTTCTCCTCCTGACGAATTATCATCGCTGCTATCTCCATCCCCAGAAGAGTTATCTGAATCTGACGAACCACCGTTATCACCCGAGCTATCAGACCCACCTGAATCGTCACTCCCTCCTGAATCGCTGCCGCCAGAAGAGTCTCCTCCTCCACCGTTTCCGGAATCATTTCCTCCTGAGCCACTGTTGTCAGAAGATCCTGAATTGCCTCCTGAGCCATCGCTGCCCCCAGAGCCTGATCCTCCTCCGTTATTACCGGAGCTGCTTCCGCTGCTTCCTGAATTGCCTGATCCAGAAGAACCTCCTGTTCCTCCACTTGATCCTGTATTTCCTGTGCTTCCATTGCCTGTGTTAGTATTTGTTGTTCCGGTATTTGTTGTTCCGGTATTTTGAGTTGCTCCAGATGTAGCGTTATTAGCTGCATTTGTAGCATTTGTTGTTGCTTGATTTGTTGTCTGTTGAGTTGTTTGAGAATTAGCATTCCCAGAGGAGCATGGTGATAAAGCTTGAAACCAAGAATAAGTTTCTTCTAGCCATGCTTGTAAAGTACCGTTAGTAAATTCAGTAGAAGTAAATACTCTCGATTTATTATAATAAGCGACCACTGTTTGGCCTCCCATTTGAACAGAGAATACTTTTACCTCTCCGGTACATCTATCAGTATAGGTTTGAACGAGGGTCTGACTATGACCCTCGAACATCCCCATCGCAGCAATTACTATGAATAGTAACCATCTCATAACCCTTAGTGATCAAATATTTTCTTGCGTATCATACGCTTCACTATTTTAGCAACTGCTGTCTCTAATGCCTTTCTAGTACTAATTCCAATTGATGAGGAATTAAACTGAACTTCATCTAAGTTTTGATCATTAAGGAGAGTTACCTCTCTAGTAGTTGTTGCGAGTCCTAATCCGGAGCCTGTCATATATAGTCCGGTTTGTGCATCGACCATTTTAACTTGAAGTCCAAGTCTGGTCACAAGAGTATTTTTTACTCCGTCTTTTAAATTAATAGTTTCATCTTCAGATATAGAAAAATCATATATCTCTACATAAGCAAAATATGCTGCAAGAGTTATCTTTCCTCTAATCTCAATCTCATTAGCAGTAAACCCTTTCTGGGAAGCTTTGAATTGAACTATCATTCTTTCTTTGATAGCATCTTTAGTTTCAACAAATTCAAATCTGAATGTTTCATCTAAGAAAGCAACAGTTATATTTGTTAAACCTAGTCCAACTCTATAGTCTCCTAGTTCAGGATACTGAATTAATATATCATCTGTAATACCTACGTTGAGTAGAGCTACTGGTACTGGATCACCAAAGTATTCTGGTATCGAAAATAACGAGGCCTGTCTTTCGAATTCAGCCTGATAATCCTCAGTAGTGGTCTTTCCTACGACTTGTCCATTTATAAATCCTGTACTTAGTAATAGTACAAGAAGTATCTTCTTAACCAAGTGTATCGAAGACCCCGAACGTAGCGTTTTCGAATGAACTAGGATTGGTTATTAAGTTAAATACCAAAAAAGTCCATCCAACAACGAATAATAAAAATAAGCTACTTACCCATAGTAGCAAAAAAGAATGCCAAATTTTCCATAATAAAGTTGGCTGTTCGAATATTTCTTCATATATTGATATGAAGGGAGATGCGAAAAAGTTAATTACGTTAATCATAGTTTTTAATTTTTAAAGGTTACCACTCGTATTTTTCCTCTTTTACGGGAGCCTGAGGTTTTGCGACAACTTCAGGTTCCTTTTTTTGCTGCGAGAATACAACAATCGTATCTTTTGTAGATTCGTTAGTATCTACATCAGTTACAATTTCTTTCTTATCTTCTGATTTGAAGATATTTTCCATATTAGCAATAAAAAGTCCACCTGCAGTAGTAATAGCTAGGGTTACGACCCCTATTATTGCTTTTTTTATTTCTCCAAATGTGTTATCTTTTTCTGCCATAGTTAATCTATCATAGTAAAGGACTCTATTCCTAATACATTATTAAAGTTATCTGTTATATAGACTTGATAAGAACTTTTATCAAGAGCTGTAGTATAAATGTTAAGTAAGTTATCACCAGCTGTTGCTGTAATTTTATCCTGTGATACTACTTTACCACTTATATCAATTATCTTTATTCTATAGCTACCTTCTACGTCAAACTTAGCATTGATTGCTACTTTGTTAGTTACAATAGCGCTTTCTAATTTTAGACCGATTGGATCTAATATTTGCAATGCATCTGGTACTTCGTTAAAAGGTGCTTCAAATTCTAATTCGTCTTTAGCACATCCTAATAGGACAAGTAATGCTAGTAATGTTGTTATTTTTTTCATATTATTTAGTATTGGAATTTAACTTTAGTTCCGTCTGCTTTAACTCCTTCTATGATTTTAAAGCTTACCAGTCCTGCTGTGTTTGTTATATTTTCGTTTGGTGTAAAGACTAACCTATAAGGTCTTCCTGTATTTACTGATACATCACCAGCGTAATCTAATGAACCAAATGATACTACGTTACCTTTTACCGTACCAAAGTTAGTCATATTAGATCCTGTATCGTATATGATATCATCTAAAGTTAGTATGTTATTATCAAATACAATTTTAAACTGAGATCCAACTAGTCCAGCTGTGTCTAAATTTACATCTACGATTACTTGACCGTCGACAAGTGATGATGTTAAATCGATAGTTTCTGTTTCTACTGATCTGTTAGATATAATAGAAAATGCTTGTGCATTTCTAGCTGAAGTTGATTGAGCATCAGATGAGGTAAAAGTAGGAACTGTTGAGTGAGAGAAATCTAAATCTCCTCTTAGTCCATGTCCTATAGTAAATGTCTTATTATCATCTGTAGCAGTAAAAGTACGAGCACTCATAAATTCAGATATATCTCCGTACTTATCCATCAATGATGAGAAGTTAAAAGCTCCATTTGCTTTAGAAGATACATTAGCACTTGTCTCTACTCCATTTACATGAGCAAGTAGTTCATAAGAATCATCAAAGTTTACTACATTATCGTTAGTTACTTCTCCTAATATAGCTTGTACTTCATGCTCCCAGTTAGCAGCTCCTCCTCCAGGTCCACCAGTAGAACCTAATGCGAATTGAAATGCTTTATAAACATCTGTTACTGTTACTACATCATCTAACCAATCTGGAGTACCGTCTACATAAGTGTGTACCCATACTTCCTCGTCTAATGTTAATGTAGCAAGAGAAGCAGTACCATTGCCATTAAAGGTACCTACAGCAAAAGGCTGCTCTCCTTCTTTAGGCTCTAATCCATCGTTAGTTCCATCACCATCATAATCTGTTTCCTCTACTTGACTTGCAAGATATATATTATATTTATAATCTGCTTTATAATCTGTAGGTATAGTTAAGTTTAAAGTAACATCTCCTGCTCCTACTCCTCCTGGATCTAATCCAATTTGGTGATTAGTAGAACCAAGTTGGTGTACCGTACCATCTCTATTATCTTCCAATTGAGCCCAGTTAATTTGAAAAGCTCCAGAATAGTTTTGATAGTTAGTACCTTGTCTATCTAATACTTTAAATTTCATATGCAATACAGCATCATATAAATTAATGTCTTCTGATGCTTGAATAGTAAACCTATCAACTGAGAAGTCACTATTTGTAGGGTATGAACTTGAACCAGCTTGAGCTGCTCCTCCGTTCCACCATAAGAAATGTCTATATAAATTAGATGAACTATAGTCCATATCCTGGTTAAATTTATACCCATCCCAATGAGTTCTAGCTGATTGCTCGCTAGTTAATTTATTTAAAGGATCTAATGTATGGCTAACATATTCAAGTAATTTATTGTTCCATTGAACATCAAATCGTAAAAATGTAGCCGGCATAGTTGATTGTCCTGATTCAGGAAACAATTCAAATTTAAGTTCAATTTCTTCACCCACGTCTGCATCAGCACCGGAGTTCATACCAACTACAAAGGTCTGTCCTAGAGCTATCGTTGGCAATAATAATAATAAAAATAATAATTTTTTCATCATAGTTTTAGTTTACGTATTAAATCTTCACAGAGTTTTTTTATTGCTGTCGAGACGTTAGCCTGTGAAAACTTACCTCCCTTATCAATTATTAATGTAGCTGTAGAAATAGATTTTGCTGTTCCTTTAGCTACTGCTTTTTTCTTCTTTTTACCGTCTATAGAATATACGCCTCTGGCGATGATCTGATAGATATCGATATTTTTTCCGTAGGCTGCTATTTGAAAATTGTTCTGTTGAACATCAAAGTAAAGCAATTCTACTTCCAGTATATTATTTGAGTTTGGGTTTAGGTCATACCCGTAGTCTTGGATGACTTCTTCTAGTACATTCTTAACACCAAATGCTAAGTCTCTGTTACCAGCTAGGTTACCTAATTCGATATTGTTACTTACATCACCTATTTTTATCTCTTGTCCAAAGATTGAGAAACTGAATAGGAGACTTAATAAAAATAATAATAGTCTCATATAATTACTGCTTTGCGACTGCAACAATTATAAAACGATTAACGTAGAAAATTTATGTAGAACGATTAGATTGGTTTATCGACTTTTTGGTTACCTTTATCGACTTAACCGGCATTCTAATAATAAATATACAGGTTTGAGTAAAAGCTATACTAAATTAGTGAGAAAAGGGCATAAAAAAAAGGACCCTTATTTGGGCCCTTCTGTATCATAAATCTCTCCTTGTAAACCTGAATATTTAATCCAATGTTTTTCCTTCTTTTGGCTGAAATGCTTCATTGACGTGTCCACATTTGGTACAGCTGAAGACTGGGATAGGGATATATGAGGGTTCTCGCTGTCCTGAGAGAAGTCCAGGGACTTGTCGGATGACGAGGTTTTGTGTAAAGAACGGGTTTGCACATTCTTCACATATGACCGGAGTTGTTTGAGAAAAGTCAACATTTAATTGCTGCTGCATAGCTTATTTTTTAGCTTTTGGCTTTCTACCTCTACGAGGCTTACCTTGAACTGCTCCTTTGATGTCTTTAGTTTGATCAATCACGTCCTTGATCTCTTCTACTACATCTTTAACTTCTTCTTTAACTCTCTTGGCTCTTCTTTTAACAGTTTTAGTTGTAGCCTTTACTTTCTCAGCTGCATCTTCAACTTTGTCTGGAATGCCGTCTTTGTCTTTGTCTGGTGCAAGTCCGAAATACTTCGTTCCTACCCATACTACTACTGCAGCTACTGCTACAGCAAGTAAAATAATAAAAAATAGTTTCATGAATTTTTGATTTTGATTAACACTGTGTTTATATAAATATACTAAGTTTTCTTTGGATAACTAAGAGGCTTCCAGTACGTACCGTATTTTGCTTCCATTTTATCGTAAAAGCTAATAAGGTTACGAGCCCTAGTATTAACTACCTCTTTTTCGTATTGCTCTTTAGTCATCTTAAACTTAAGAACAAATGCTTTTTTCAATTCATCTAATCGTCTGGCTTCTTCTTTTTCATAGTCTTCTAATAGCCTCTTACGTCTTGCTTTATCTACTTGAGTCTTCTCTCTGTAAACGTCTTCATATCCCTTACACTCCTCAAAGATCTTATTCATTCTATGTTCGACTATCTGTGCTTCGAAAGCATAGGGAGCCACATCGAAATCTCCATTAAGGATACGTTCTCTCAAATCATGACGATTAGTAAGAGGTTTCTGTTTAGGGGTATAGCTTCTCCACCACATGAATCTATCATACGGTTTCTTGTAGTAGTCTTTCTTAAAGAATTTCTCTAACCACTTCAGCTCATGCGAAGGTTTATAGGGTAATATTAACGATGTAACCATATTACAATATAAGAAATATATCTTATAAAAACAACTTTTTTACTAGTTAATTATGAATGTTTTTGTACAATCAAAGAAAGGATCTTTTCAGAAATAACATTCATTTCTTGTATATCTTCATAAGTAACTTTTGAAGTTCCTAATTCAACTTCACCCGTTGGTGATGTAGCTGTTTGTTTAGATCTATAAATTAATGAAGGATCGATTGGCTTATTCATATTATACTATTATTTTGGTGGTTCAATTTTTGCTGGTGGATTGTGAAAAGATATTACAATTTCATTATTCGAATCTGCTGTATCAACAACTAAGTTATCATTTGTTTCAATATCGACAGTAAAGAAACTTCCTGTAGGTTGATGAAGAATAATATGCTGTGATGATGAGATTGGAACTAATTCACTATCTGTGTTAAAGATGTAATCTAAATCTTGATTGATTTGATGTGGTGCTCTATATGCCCATGTATCTGAACCTGAATTATAAGTAATAATTGCAGCATCAACTCCTATATAAACTGGTTCCGTAGATCCAGAAGGATGAATTGAAAACAGATCATTATGAATATTTGGATATACTTTTGAAGCTGCTACTGCTACCGAAGAAGTAACTCCAGAATTAGCAGGTAAAGATTTCCCTACATGTCTCCATGCTATGTAAGTAGCTTTATCTTCTGTGTCAGGTGAGCCAGGTATGTGAAAACCTTTCATTGCCTGTCCAGTATTTATTTCACTAGCTTGTAAAGCTCCATTATCTGCTGCTAAAAGTCTCTCTGTAGTGAATACTCCGTTATAATTTTGCTTACTTTTTATAGTACTAGTTGAATACTCATAGTAGTGTTTGTTATCTAGTACTTTATTCATTCCATCATCAGCAAGATCAAGAACCTCTGGAATACTAAATTGAGAGTACTGTTGGAAACCTCCAAGAGGCATATAGTTCAATCCTCCGCCGTAAGCAATACCATAAGATCTATAAGAACTAACTGCATTTTCTGTATCTTCAGAAGAAGGGTGAATTAAGTAATTAGTTAAGAAGTAATCTTCTTTTAATTCTCCTTTTACTGTACTCCAGTCTCTTACCTTTACAAACTTTAATGCATCCCAAGTATCTCTTTTTGTCTTAACTGCAAGATCTGGAATGTTAAGGCTGTTAGAAGATGTTGTTAATAAATCTACTTCTCCTTCACTACCACTATAAAAGAAAGGAACTGCTAAGCTTGAAGAATTATATTCATTAAGCAATTGAAGTGGTGCGTGTCCAGTAGCACAATATGTGTTATCTAAAATAGCATTATCATCGTAAGCTAATCTTAAAATAAATTTATCAGCTGCATCTTCTACAGCAGTTGGGAAGATACTTCTGTAATCTTCTTTATGATGTGTAAAATCAGTAATAAAGCTCCCTGACGGAGACATTGCTGATGCAGATAAGTGGTTTACAATTGGTTGATGTATTTCTGGTTTGTAAATAACATCAAGCTTTGTAGCGCTAATGTCTTGCATAACTGTGAACAAACCGTCCCAATTAATAGATGGTTCTATTTGATCGGCTGCGATCGTCGTATCAGTGTTCATCTCAATGAACTTTAAATCTCCTTCCGGTGATCTAACGTAATCGAATGATAATAGTGTTCCTTTCATAATGGTATTATATAATTCTCTTTATGTTTATAAATATCGGTAAATTTGCATTTACTAAATTAAGGTAGAATTTCCTCTTCCGGAAAGCCATCCTTTGGTAGTATAGTGTTTTAAAACTTTATTTCTTATGTCTAAATGTTGAGTTTGCTTCCATTGAGCTTGATCGTCTTCCCCTCTTTTACCTAAAGTAAGGTCTTGCCAAGTTTTAGAGTCGTTAACATCCTTATCTATTATATAAATAGGTACTTTATTCTTGAATAAACAATAAGAATAATGTAAATCTTCCCCTGAGCCTTCGTTAAATATACTATCGTAAAGGAAATGCTGTAAAAGTTCAGTTTTCATAAACCATCCTTGACCTCCCATATCTACTTTTTTAGGTTCTTTTAAAAATACCTCAGGTCCTATTCTTTCTTTTGGAGTATATTTAGAAGTATTAGATTTAAAATTAACCCCGTATGTAGCAATTACAACTTTATCGTTATGTTCTTTACTAAAATTAATACATCTTTCTATATATTTTCCTCCAGGTAAAATGTCATCATCTACTATAAACGTATATGGTGTTTTTATATGAAGTGAGTTATAGAACCTACCGTATAGGGAATTGAAATGTTGCGTTTCATTTTTATATATAATACTAGGATAAGGAAATGAATACTCAGAGGCATTTCTCCATATTACAAATATATCTGAATCTATAGTTTGAGATTCTATCGCATCAATTTGAGATTTAAAATACTCTAATCTCTTAACAACCGATAAGACTGTAGTTACTTGCTTCATATTAACTTACCCGGTTTATACATTCTTAATATGTAATCTCCTTCCCAGTTAGGAATAGTTTTCCATGGAGATTTTTCTAAGTGGTATCCTGTTTTATTTAACTCAGTATAATGATCTTTTCTTTCTTTTGTTTTCTCTAATCGTCCAGCAACCCATCTGTAATGATGTATGTCTATAATATCTTTGTTATTGTTATGATTAATAATTAAATGATGAGGACTAGCTAATCTATCAGTAGATGGAAATAAACATGGTTTAAATAAATCAGTCCATATAGTTCTATTAGTCACTAAAGGAAACTGTTCATCCAACGGGGCATCAGTAACTTCGATTAATTGTTTTTCTTTAGACTCTCTATCAATTAATTTACCCCATCTAAAGTTACTCACATTTAAATACTCATTAACTGGTGTATCCCATATCTGGTGTTCATCTACATCAGCCATCATGATATAATCTTCTTCTGTGTTCTCTATTATTTTATTTAGTTTGCTGGTTTTAGTAACACCGTCAAATAGTCCAACCCATTTCTCTAAAATTAAATCATCTCCAAATTCATCATAAATCTCTTGAATATTAAATTTAGATTTTTTGTGTATAATCAAATGAATACTATCAATATCCAATGCTCTATAATGCTTGAGAAAGTGGGAGAGCAACGGTCTATCGTAGTCTAATCCAATGCAGCTGATGAGCTTTATACTCATAATGTTTTAAATTCTGGTTTTGTTCCTCTGTACCATACTACAAGTACTTTTCTTGAGCCTTTTGTTACTTCCGATACACTATGAGCAGCATCCATACCCATATAGTATGCAACTTGGCCTCTTCGTCTAAAGTCTGTAAGTTCACCTCTAAGGTAAAAATCTCCTCCTTCAAAATTATCGTCCAACATTATTACGTAAGTATGAAGAGAATTTTCATCTTTATGTTCTAATGCTTTACCTCCTACGTTATAATTTACTCTATGGATTGTAATTGGGTTGTATAGGTCTATTTTTAAAGCTGCGGCTAATGCTGTATTAAAGTTTTCATTATCTACTGAATAGAAGTCAATATCTGTTTCATTAGAGTCTTCTGTAAATCTATTGAAATGAACTAAACCGGGAGCTATCTTCTCTAATCTATCCATTTGCTTTTCACCAGCCTTAGGAACTATATCGAGAAACTCTTCTAGTAATGTTACTATGTCTTGTTCTATTTCTAATATCATTGTATAAATTTAAATTCACGGCCGCCTATCTTATGACAAATCTTGATAGGTGCTTTATTCCAGCTATCCATATAGCCGTACATATAATCACTAAAGCTAAGAAATAATTCAAACCCGTGGTTATACATTTGTAAGCCTGTAGTTTTTGGTATGTCTAATTCTTTACGTATATATGTTCCTCCCCAGTATGTTGAATTATCAGTAGGTAGAGGATGCACTTCATTTACCCAGTCATATGTAAACACACTAGAGAACCACCCCCATCCGATAGCCTCTTTTATATCTTCATGAAAAAATAAAGTACATTTTGATACTCCGTTTAATCTATCTTTAACATCATTTAAAGTTGGCCTTTCATCCCAATCACTTAAGTTAATATCTATTGACTCAATAAACTGTTTGAAATGTTCTTCTCCGTCTTCAAATTTATCTATTACTTTTATAGAAAATGAATTATCGATTCGCAGAGGCTTAAATTCACTCTTATGAATCTGCATTTCATATCTATCACTCATCTTTAACTAATTCATCAACTGCTATCTCTAAACCAAGTAGCAAGCTTGTTGTTCCAAATTCTTTTTTAACTTCTTCTGCTCGTATTTCGACTTGTGCTAATTTATTTGCTTTAGCTGCCTTAGCAAGTAGTTCCATTATTTTATTATCCCTTTGTTCTTCTGGAGATAGTTTATTATCATAAACTCCTTCTTCTACTAATTCGTGATACTTCTTAACTGAATCGCTCATTGAAAACCTTTTTAAAATTATTATATCCTATTGAAGCATTAGCTCTCCAATCTGTACTGTCTCCAGAGTCGCTAATCCATTTAAATAAAGATACGGAAATATTTTCAGATAAACAAACTTTTGCTATAGAATATCCCTCCATATCTACTAAATCACATTTACGGAGATTTTCAACATACGAATTACTATAGGTTGCTGAAGAGTCATAAAATATATCTGTAGTAAATAATTTAACTTTAGTATTACTTACTTTTATACTTGAATGTTCTGGTACTACACATCCATAAAAGTCATCGTATACTTCTCCAACTTCAATAACTTCTCCTATTCTAGCAGAACAAAGACTGCCACATGAACCAAAATTCACTACATGGTCAGGTTTATACTTCTGTATAAGTTTATAGGTATTGAGAGCTGCTTCAACTTTTCCTATACCAATTATATGTATAGGCACTCCATTTATTTCTGTATCGTGATGTTCAAGCTTTGTAGCTGATACTAATAAGATATTAGGCATTTTGTAGTATGTTTTTTGTTGATTCCAATATCAAGTAAGCAAATACTATCTACTACTTGGTACCCTGCAAGTTCGCAGATCATTTCGGCTGCTGTCATTGTTCCTCCGGTCGCGAATACATCATCAACAATTACAACATTTCCAAAACCTTTTTCTATTTCTATGGTATCTCTACCGTACTCTAATCCATATTCTATAGATACTAAATTAGCAGGAGGTAATTTTCCTGCTTTACGGATCATTTTAAAGCCTTTCATATTCATAGCGGCAAGCGCGGACGCGAATATAAACCCACGCGACTCGATCCCTACAAAGTAATCTACTTTTTCAATATCAACTAATTCTCCTAAGTCGTATAGAGCATCGAAGAATGCATTATCGTCTGCAAGTAAAGGTTGTATGTCTTTATAGTTAATCCCTTTTTTTGGAAAGTCGGGCACTTCTCTAATATAATCTTTTAACATAACTCACATTCAGGCATATTCCACCATATTAAAAAGACCAGGATTGCAGCAATTATTGTTACCAGTATCCTAACTGGTTTTGATTGCTTTTCTTTCCAGGCTTTAAGCTTCAATCCATATCTATGCCCAATTCCTGCTGACCAGTCCATTGCTCTTCCAACCCAATCAAATGGCGGTACCTTTAACACGGTTACAAACCCAATTAAGACTCCTGTAAAATATTCTCCTGCAACTATAAGCAAAATTGCTGCTGCAATAAAATAATAGCCTATATAATTTCTAAAGTGCTCTATCATTTCTGTGTTTTGTTTTTCTGGTATATTTCTTCTTGTTCTTCACTGGCGTAGGCATGCGCAGAGCATGGAGCCATTCTTGGTGGGTGAGTACCACCTGCTCTAGTTTTATCGCCGTCTTTTCTTTTTTCGTTCCACTCATCACTAAAGTAAATAAATTCCATATTACAATATACGATTTTTATTATAAATATCCAACTATGCTTTTCCGGAAGGTTCCCCTATACAGTCTTTTTCTTACTTTACCAACTATTTCACAAAAAAAACCCCACCGGTTAGGGCAGGGTTTGTTAAATTCGCGCGTGGCGACTTCGTCGGTTAGAGAGAAACGCCCCCCTACGCCTTCGTTGCCTCCATGTTCGCTTTTTTGTAAGGAGTAATCAACTTTTTAATCTCTCCTGCTGCTTTTCTAGCTCTTGCTTGAGAAGCTTTTGTAGTCCCGCTATTGTTTTCAGCTAGGATGTTAAATTGCTCTGCAATTTCATCGAATAATTCTTCTTTGTTCATAATTGTTTAATTAATTTATATTTAGTGAATGAATAACTATACTTTAAGATATAGCTGAAAAATAAATCTCCTGCTATTGCGTTAATGAAGAAAGGAATTGCTAAAGTATAACAAAGTACAAACCCTTCTATAGTTTTAGGATAACCAGTTAACCATACTCCAAAGTTAGTAACAATGAAAAATAGTAAACTGCTCATTAGTATATTTTTAGTCTTAATCGTCTTCCAGTAGTGACCTAGTAAACTGATGGCTAAGAAAGAACTGTAGACCCAAATTGATATAGAATAGAAACCTAAATAAAGATCTGATATTGCTAATGCAATTAATGGTAGTAGTGTTCCTAACACTCTGTTACTAAATGTTGTAGCTCCAAATAAAGCTAAGGCTGTTATAGGTGTAAAATTAGGAGGGTGTGGAGCCAATCTAACAAATACTGCTAACAGCACAAACATTAAAGTTAAAATTTCTTTTCGGTTATGCATCTTTAGTATTTGGACATATAGGTATTGGAACCATTTTATGCCTATTGTTATGTTGGAAACCGTAGAATATTTTTAATACTTCTTTTTTTCTTTTAGTTAACTTTCTTTTATCTCCTCCAAAAGTCATTGCCCATTCTAATTCATCGTAAGTACATCCGATTTGATCTTCATCTGTTCTTCCGTCGTCCCATAGACCATCTGTAGGTTTTGCTTCTATGATATCTAAAAGAAGTCCTAATTCACATGCTGCTTCTTTTACTTCTGATTTCATTAGGTCAGCTATTGGGCTAATATCAACTCCTCCGTCTCCATATTTTGTATAGAAACCTATTCCAAAGTCTTCAACCTTATTACCTGTACCAACTACTAATCCATTAACCATAGCAGCAGCATGATACAATGTAGTCATCCTAAGTCTAGATCTTGAATTAGCTAATGCTAACTTATCTTCTTTTTCAAATACATTTTTAAATGCCCAGAATAATTCATTTAAATTAAACTGTAAAGGAACTACGTTATCGTACTTATTACAGAGCCACTCAATATGAGCTTCAGCTCTGCTAAGTTCTTCTTTATTCTGCTCAATTGGAAGTGAAACTACATATGTCTGTACTCCTGTTTGAGCACATAAGGTAGAGGTAACGGCGGAGTCAATCCCGCCGCTTACTCCAACAACAAAAGTCTTTTCGTTTGCTTCCTTACTGTAATTACGTAACCAATCTGTAATAAATTTATATTTCATTATCCTAGTAACATTTGTTGAGCTGCGTCTAATGGTGCTTTTGTTTCTTCAGTTTTATCTAACGATACTACTGCTTCAGTGATTAACATCGTTCCAGCTACTGATACGGCATTCTCTAATGCTAACCTAGTAACTTTAGTTGGATCGATAATACCTTCTTTAAACATATCAGCAAAGTCTTCAACTCTTGAGTTATAACCATACCATTTATCTTTAGTTTTCTTTTCAATCGCTTTTCTTATTTCATCGATTTCTGGTTCAGCAATTCCAGCGTTAAAAAGAATCTGATAGAATGGTCTTTCTATTGATTCTAAAAGTATCTGTATTCCTACTTGCTCACTAGCAGTAAGATCTTTGTAGCTACCTTTATCTTTCTTATCTCTAATCTTTTTAGCAGCATTAAGTAATGCTACTCCTCCTCCAGGTAAAACACCTTCTTCTAGAGCTGCCTTGGTGGCATGTAGAGCATCATCTACTCTATCTTTCTTCTCTTTCATTTCTATTTCAGTATGACCACCAACGTGTACCACTGCAACTCCGCCGATCAATTTACCTAATCGGTCTTGAAGATTTTCTTTCTCAAAAGGTGAATTAGATTCGTCTATCTGAGTTCTGATCTCATCTACTCTAGCTTGAATCTTTTCTTCATCTCCTTTAGCATCAATAATAGTACAGGTATCTTTTGAAACAGTAGCTTTAACAGCTTTACCTAACCAAGCAGGATCAAACTTATCCAATCTCATTCCTTTATCTGATGAGATTACTTGACCTCCTGTTATGATTGCTATATCTTCTAACGTTGCTTTCTTTCTGTCTCCAAAATCAGGAGCCTTAACTGCAGCTACAGGAAGAATACCTCTCATCTTATTAACTACCATAGTAGATAATGCTTCTCCATCGATATCGTCTGCAATTACTAACAGAGACTTATTTTGTTGAGAAACAGCTTCTAATACAGGAAGTAACTCCTTCACCTGGTTCAACCTTTTATCAGTAATTAATACAAACGGATCACGAAGAACAGCAGTCATGGTGCTGTTATCTGTAACGAAGTATGGAGACTTATAACCTCTGTTGAATTGCATTCCTTCAACTGTTTCTAAATACGTTTCTCCGGTCTTTGATTCTTCGATTGACACAACTCCATCCTGTCCTACTTTTTCCATAGCAGTAGAAATCAATTCGCCAACTTCATTATCGTTATTGGCAGAGATAGTAGCGACCTGTTTAAGCTGTCCTTCGTCCGTTATATCTTTACTTACTGATTCTAAATACTCAACTACGTCTTCTGTAGCGAGTTCTATTCCTTTCTTAACTTGTACTGCAGTATGATCTCCAATAGTTCCTAAACCTTTTTGAAACATCTCTCTAGCTAGTAGTGTAGAGGTAGTAGTACCATCACCAGCTTCTTCTGCAGTCTTAATAGATGCTTGTTTAACTAATTGTGCTCCAATATTCTCTAATGGATCTTTTAATTCAATAGACTTTGCAACTGTAACTCCGTCTTTAGTAGAAATTGGATTACCTGTTGTTTGTTCAATAATTACATTCCTACCTGCTGGACCTAAAGTACATACAACAGTCTTTGCTAATTTTTCGATACCTTCTGAAAGTCCTACTCTAGCTTTGTGATTAAATTCTAAATCTTTACTCATATTATGCTTCTTTTATAACTGCTAAAATTTCTCTATCTTGTGCGATGTAGTATTCATCTCCTTCAAAGTCAATACGTAATGTACCAATTTTAGGTACTAAAACTACGTCACCTACTTTACAGGATCTAACGCTAATAACTTTTTGTGGATCTAATTCGGATTGTCTTCCTGGACCAATGGCCAATACTTCACCCATTTCAGGTTTTTCTTTACCCATATCCGGTATGACAATATTTCCGTAAGTTTGTTCTCCTTCGTCGATCGGCTTAAGGAGTATTCTATCATTTGTTGGTAATAACTGTTTTGACATAAATCTTTTTATTTATATTAATATAAGAACTTTTATTTGAAAAACAAACCCAGAGCTGGTTTATTTAGCTAATTTTCAAAGTTTTTGGCTCTGAACCTTTAGCAAAAGGTATAGTAACTTGCAATAGTCCGTTTATAAACTCAGCCGAAGCTTTGCCTAAATCAAACTTACTATCTATTTTCCAACCTAAGTTGAATGATCTTTTAGCAATACCCCTATGGATATATTCGCCTAAGTCTTCTTCTTTTGGTTTATCGTAATTTACTCTGATTATATTACCCTCAACGAGGATTTGGATATCTTCTTTAGAAATTCCGGTACAAGCTATATCGAGGCCTAGACCGTTGTCTCTTTCGTAAATATCTACTGGGTGAGGTAATTTGGATTCTGCTAAGGGTTGGTACCTGTTAGCTGTTTGCAGGAAGTTCCTGACTAAGATGTCGAACGGATTACGTTCATATATTACATTTCTTAATGTACTCATATCATTTAAATTTGTGACGTCCTAAGATCGTCGGGTTAAAAAAAAATTAAAACGCTCTGGGCTGTTTCTCATTTATTATAAATATCGTTGTTTTTTCTTTTTCTGTTCTTGTCTAAGTCTCTTACTTAGATCTGGTTTAAAAATTAAATCGTAAGGTACTTTACCTTTATAGAATATATCCTCATAAAATGAGATTGGAATATTTAGTTTTTCCGATAACCATTCTATTTTCTCATCTAAGTACTTTACTTTATCAACATAAAACTCTAAAGGGTATTTAGGTTCTATAGTTCCTGCTTGCCATTTCAAATGATCTCCTTGTTTTAGGTATTTCATTCCGTGTAGCGCTTGCCAAGATTCTGCTTGAGCAATTTTATCTTTACGTTGTAGTAAAATAATATTACTAAACCGCTTACTAAAATCTACTATATCATCTAACGTATAATCAACAGTTTTGAAAGGTATTAATTTAATACATTTAGCCTTCTTTAAATGTTTTATCTCTCTTGGTTCACTAATGAACTTAAAGTCATAATTTTTACTTAATTCGTTACCGAGATAAGTACTGCCAGTTCTAGGACCTGATATAATAAGTATACCTTCCATTAATGTCCTTCTGACCAATTATTAGCAATCTCTGGTGGAGCTTTCAAAGTTACTCCAGGTAGTTTAGTTGTATTCTCCATTATCTCTTGAACGTAAGGAGCAAATCTTTCAGCATCTTTTTCAGCTACGTTAATTATCAATTGATCATGAACCTGTGCCTGGCATATAGCATCGATACCTAACTCTTTAGCTTTACGGTTAATAACAAGAGCTGCTCTATTCACTACTGCAGCTGCTAATGACTGCAATTGAAAGTTAAGACAGTTATTAAGTCCGTTACGATAATCTCTATACGCTTGAGTTACTTGATCTCTAGGAGATATTATTTTACCAGTCTTTGGATTAGTTTTAGTAGGTATCTGAGTTTCTAGTTGCTTTCTATATCTCCAATCCATCATACGATCTCCAACCTGCTCATATATACGTTTAACTTTAGGTAAGTGACGTACACGTCCTACATAGTTTTCTATCTTACCGTAAGCCTTAACCATTTCTCTTGATCTTTCTCTCCATGCTGCTAGTTCAGGAAAACCATCTAAGTAACCTTTAATAAGTCCTTCAGCAGTCTTTTGATCTACATCTAAAGTCATTTTAAGAGCATATGCTTCCATACCGTATGCAATACCTAATGAGTAAGCTTTAGCTTTATTACGAGCAACAGGTTCTAACTTCTTAAGGTAGTTATCAGCTTTTTTATCAGCTGAGACTCCGTTAGGGAATCTATCTCTTTGCTCGTTTAGCTTCTCAGTTTTTATAGCTACAGTAGAATAGAAGTCCCATCCTTTATTAAAGATCTCTTGAAGAGCTTTATCTCCTGTAACGCTAGCAAAGCAGTGAGGTTCTAGAGATTCGTAATCCGCATCAATAACCTTTCTACCAGGTCCGGCAACTAAGAACTCTCTAACTATATTCACATACTTCATGATTACAGGAGCATCTTCTCCTTCTTCTAGGGGCTTCGGTAACTGTTGAGCATCAGAACCGTATCGACCAGATACAGTACCATTTTGCTTGAAGTAGAAATAGTATCTACCGTCTTCCTGACGGTCTCTAAACCTGTCTACGTAAGTAGATTTTATCTTAAGTAACTTATTATATATACGTAAGTTCTCAGCCCAAGGGTACGTCTTTGCTAGCTCTTCTACCATAGACATATCAAATTTATCTCTACCAGATTTAGTATTAGCTCCTGATACTTTAGGTTTAATTCCCATGTACTTAAATACAATCTCACCTAAGTGTTTCTTAGACTGTATATTAAGGTATTCACCGTCATTAGACTCTTTCCATAGCGACATAGATATCCTAGCTCTCTCTACTTCGTTTATTAACTCTAAATCACCTGTAAGTAAGAATTCCTTAATCTTAGAATCCTCTAACTCTTCTATATTCTTCTGAGTAAGAGAGTACTTACCAGTTTTATCAGATTTAGGTAAAGGAAGAGAATAACGCTGTACTAGTCGTTGAGCAAAGTTACCTTTATGAGACGGAGGATAAGCATCTGTAGCAGTATCTACTACCCAGGCTTTAACCTCAGGTACGTCAAGTAAAGATTTCATTACTATCTCTTTATTTTTAGCTTGATCTTCAGTAATTTCAGTATGTATCCTTTCAATTAACTCTACATCTAAATCTACTCCCTGTGCTTCCATAGGCACAGTTACTTCTCTGTAGATAGGCATAACCTCATCTTCAAAGAAAAACTTCTCTAATCCTTCCTCTTTAAGTTTTCCCAAGTATAAATTACATATACGTAGAGTAAGGTCGGTATCAGCAGAAGCATACTTACTAAGAATATCCAGATCAGCTTTATAGATCTGAAAGCTTTCTTTAGTGACGGATCCTCCATTCTTTTTAATACTTTCTTTTAGTTCAACTTGTTCTTCATTAGCAGCTTTTTCTACATCAAGCCCTAGAGCCTTTTGGTTCATTATCGCTATGGACTTTAGTCCAAAAGGATTACCGAAACCAAAAGCACCTTCTTCATAAACAGTATGAACAAGTAGTCCAGTATCAACCCATACGTCAGGAAGTAAGTCTACACCGAAGTAATTTTTAATAAACTGAACGTCAAACGAAGCGTTATGGAATACAAGTTTTTTTCCTAGTAACCCTTTAAGTAGGTTTCTTGATAAAAGCTCTGTAGAAGTATCATCAATAGTTTGAAGAACTAACTCATCTTTCTCATAATCAAATACTAAAGTAGGTAGGTAAAAACCTATACCTTCATCACCGGATATAGACCATCCAATAATTTTATCTTTCCTAGGATTAAGTCCAGTCGTTTCAGTATCGACTGCTATCACTTCTGACTCTTGTATGTGTTGAAACATTAACTTTAAAGTCTCTGAGTCTTGGACTGTATAATACTTTTTTTCTATTCCCATATATAACTTCTTACTAAATTATCTTTATATTTACCAAACACTTCATTACTTCCTTTCTTATAAGATATGGAAATATTATCAGGAAAACAACCTTTTGGTACATGAAATTCATCAATTCTGTTTGCTCTTCTATTAAAAGCTAATCCTCTGATATCACCGTGTTTTTTCCCACATTTTCTAAAAAATATTCTATATGAAGATGGGAACATATTATGGGTCTCCTGATAATCTTGATCAGTACCCGTTTTAGAATCATCACCATTTGCAAAATCTTCATAATCACCTGTAAGGCTGGAAAGTAAATTATACTTTCTTTTAAAGAACATTTCAGCTAATGTTCCTACTTCTACATCCCAAAGTACTTTAGAAAGTATTTCGTCATTTTCTCTATTGGTAATCTTTAGAATGAAATCGACCAACCAAGCTTTCTGTCTTCGCTCGTCTTCGTAATTATTGTAATACGCCATAACCTTTATTTTACTAATTATTTATAACTAAATATAAGAAAAAATATGCAGGGAAGCAACTTATTTGTTAGAAAGTTCCTTGAGTATCTCTGCAGAGTCTATCTTAATTTTATGCTCTAATTCTAATTGAGCAATAACCCTAGTTTTCATTTGGGTATCACCGTTAAAAAAATTCCAAATTAATGATGTACGAAGTTTACGAATATTTCCTTGTACAGATTTACAACTTAATTCTAATAACTCTCTATCTTCTTCCTCAACTTCAAAAGGAATATCTTTTTCAGAAGCATAGGATATGAGCCCTAATAAGTCGTTACTTTCATAACAGTTTTTTAAGTTGTTAAATTCCTCTTCACTTCCTCCTCTGTCTGGATGGGCTATTTTAGAAGCCGAACGATACAGTTTCTTTACTTTAGATGCTTTCTCTTTCGACTTCTTTTTTTCTTCTTCACCGGGAGGTTTATCTCGCATCTCTCCAGTTTCTTGATTAACCCACATTTCAGTTTTAATGTTATTAAAGTACTTTCCAAATATCTCTTTCCACTCTACTTCTTGTAAATCATACTCTTCTTGAGTATCTTCTAATTCAAGTTGTAAGTATTGGTATTTAAGTGAGTACTTCTTTAACAGTCTGGACATTAGTATTCCCCGTACAGGTCAAATTTCATTGGTTCTTCTTCTTCGATTTCAATTTCATGTTTTTTAATAGCATAAAGTTTACCGTCTAAAGGAGCTAATCTGTATTCACCTTTGAATTTAGTTGCTCTCATGTACATAGTTAATGCCATAACCAATCCCTCTACAACGGTAGATTGATCTCTTTCCAGAATCCAATTATCACCGGGTGCTTTTCTTTTAGCAATTAACTCTTTTTCTTCTTCAATTATAATTTCAGCCATTACTGTCTTAATGTTTTTTGAATTCTATAATCTGTATCAGTAAAGAAGTCAGGAATGAACCTTGAGTGAGTTGCTCTAATAGGATTTATATCTAATCCTCCTCTTCTAGTATATAAGCATGATACCATTAAATCATCAGGTTGATATGCATCCATTAAATGCTTAAATACCATTTCGCAAATCTCTTCATGAAAGTGACTAACGGTTCTATGAGATACGATATATTTTGCTACCGAATCTACTGCAGGTAAATTTTTACCGTTCATTCTAATAAATACATCACCCCAATCTGGTTGATTAGTTACTCTACAGTTAGATCTTAATAAGTTAGATCTTAATTTTACTTCTTTAGGGGTTTCTGAGGTATCTTCTATAAGTAATTGAGAAGCATCAGACTGAAAAGCTGTAAAATCTATTTGATCTAAATCTACTATATCTCCTAAATCTTCATATCCTTCAAAAGATAATTCTTTACCGTCGTCTAAATCAGTGTAAAAGCTTACAGTAGTATTAGTTTCAAGTAACTTATCTAAATCAGTTTTTACTCTTTCTTCAATCTCTAAAATACAATCTACAGAAGTTTCTCCTAATCTAGTCATATTAAAAGAATTTAGGTACAACTTAATAGACTTAGATTCTACGTGATATTCAGAATCTGAAGGACATACAATTTTTAACATACCTGCTACAGGTAATCCTTTTTTAGTAATAGCTGATACTTCGTAACAGTTCCAAGTATCTACTCCTACAAAATCTTTATCAGTTAATCCGTATCCTTCTCTATTCAAATAACGAGGTACTTTAACTAATAACTCTGGTGCGTAGGTATCTTTATACCCATCACCGCCTACTTTTCCTAAGTGTTTAGACGCAATGTCTACTACTTCTTGATAATTTTTAACTTCTGCCATATTTTTATCCTTTAAATAATTGTTTTTTGCCACCTTCGTAAACATAAGCGTGACCGTTTTCTACTAATAGTTTATTTAAAGAGGTTTCTTCTCCATCGAGATCAATAAAAATCTCTGCAAGTACTCTTCCATACTTACCTTTACCGTAGGACTGAATGATAAACTTACCATCATTTAGCTCTAAGTGTTTTTTTGTAAATTCAGAAGCTAATATACCTTTAGCTTTTTCTTCTAAATTTCTAGTTCTCTTTTCCCAGGTATCTACACCTTTGAATCTAAGCCTTGCTTTAACCCAAGTACTGAATCCTAAGTCGATCATAACATCTGCTGTGTCACCATCAACTACTCTTAATAATTTTGCTCCGTATCTAAACATTTATAAAATCTAAAATTTGTTCTACCCTTTGCATAGGGGAACCAGTTATCGTCAAATAAGGTTGACGTACACCTTCAAGAACAGCTTTAAACTCACTATCTATTTCCTTTCTCCATTGTTCATCTACACTTCTAACTCCATCGTCTACTGAATCGAATTCAATAGGGAAGTAAACATAATGAGTATATTCGCTCTTTATTCTATTCCAAGTATCTTCTATATAATCGTTCGTATATGTAGTTACTCCTTTCATAAATCTAGAGTAAACTAAAACATCCATATAACATCTATCTAATACTAAGTTATAAGGTTGAAGTAAAGCTTCCAAATGAAAACTACTAATAGCTAATTGAGTAGCATCGGTTCCTTCTTCATTAATAGGAAATCCGTAACTACCTACTGTTCTAGTAGATTCATTAACAAACTCATACTTAGGTAATTTATTTTTAAGTAGTTCATAAACAGTAGTCTTACCTGTACTACTTGCTCCTACTAATGCTATTCTTTTTATCATAAAACCGTTTTTAGGAAGTTACACCACATATATAACCCTCTATCTCTTAAGATACGAAATAAATCATTAAGCTCCAAATTAAAATTATTAAATCTCTCTTCAGAAATTACTTTTCCTTCATCTACACCTGCTACTACTCTATGTAATACTGTGCCAACAACTGGGTACTTTCCTTCAAAAGCTCTTATTTGAGGATCTTTACCTTTAAGCTCTGGATACTCGGTTATAAGGCCTGGGTGACCATTAATTATATTAAATCTTTCACAAATCTCAGGAGGCATTATTCTAAGCCATCCATGTAAAGTGACCAATGCTTCTGGAAAGTATACTAAGGTATCTTCATATTCATCTAACGAGGGTTTATTACTCATAGTGAAGTAACCTTTCTTTTCTATTCTTTCATCAATAGTTCTAAGATGTTCAGGTCTATCATTAGTAATTATCCTATCTGGCCATCTACCTAGTGATTCTGCTATATCAGCTATTTCAGCACCTGTCTGACTAAAAAATGCTATCCATACTTTAGTTCCCATTTGTGTACCATTTAAATTTTTGAATATTATTTCTAATAGTTCCTAACTGATGCTCGTCAATATCTGAATTTATTAATTCATGTAACTTCTGTCTTTCTTTAGACCATAGTCCATCTGAACTATATGTTATACCTTTAATACCGTGTACAACAGGATTTGAAGTATCAAGTGAATATATCCAATCGTAATCGGAATGCTTATAGAAACTAAATTCTTGAGGTAAACTACAACCTAGTAAGTGATGAGGCTTTGTAGTATTTATTACACCGTCTCTAAGTAAGTCTCCTAGTAGCTTAACACGTCCTAGCATCCAGCTAACATACTTGTTAGCATGAGGAACAGAATGTGTATAATACGAATAATCAAAAGAGATAGCAATCATGTCTACATCTGCTGATTTATTCATATAGTTATAACAATCTACTATTTCATCATAAGTTTTACCTTGAACTACTCCTATCTTACCACTACCTTTATAACCAAGACCTTTATTATTCCAGTCTTCCATTTGATCGCAAGTTTTAGTAGCATCTTCCAAAGCATCAGGAACTATATACCATGTAGGTTTAAGTTCGTTAACCCACTTGTTAAATTTATCTGCATCGAAAGCCTCTTCTAATTCAAAAATAGAGTTATCTAAAATTATTTCTCTACCTTTTAGCGCTGCTTGTTTAAATTGACGTAAGTATTCTTCATCTTCTTCAAACAAGTGTACTAATGCATAATCGTAATCTGTAAATCTTTGTACTTCTTCAAAAATACCTTTAGGGCTCTCGTGTGCTATCTTTATCATCTATATTTGTAGTATTTAAAAGTGTTGACATAGTTCTTACTGAGTTATCAATAAGTTCTAATGCATGATCAAGTTTCTTTTGATTCTTATCATATTCATAAATTTCAGAATATGCTTTTTTAACTATATTATACGGTAAGTAGTCCTCGCCGTCAATAGTAACTTTATGTTTTTCTAAATTAATCATTAAAGAACTGTTTAAGGTCCGGTCTAAAGTAATTAATAGATTTCATTACTTTCATATCTCTGGATCGGTAGACAATATACCTTCCCTCCGCAACTTTCTCAAAATGACAGGCCTCACCTTGCTCCTTACTTCTTTGGCTGACACTCTGTATGGCTTCTTCTTCAGTTTCACAAGCTTTTGACATATTAGAAGCTTGTACCTCTTGATATGCTGGCCATATCTTATCTTTAAGGCCGTGTAACATAGTACCGTTCCCAAGGGAAACATAAGCAATGTCGCACAAAGCGTCCAAAACTTCCACAATGTCGCCCCTTTCGCAAGCTTCTCTATATTCTTCGAGTTCTTCAAGGATAAAATCGTAGACGAATTGCCACTCTTTTTTTTCTGGTATAGTCGGTTCATAATTGTTTGGTTTTCCAAATGTTTCGTTAAATGTCTCTACTTCAGTAACAAAGGGTACGTAATCGTTAACCCAGTAATTATCTGCATCGTTTGGAAATAGTGATAGTTGTTTACCCATTTTTATTTAATTTATTTGTGTTTTCTTTCGGCATTGATAAACCTCCAATAGTATGGATTTTATCATCTTCTTCCGGCCAAGGGCCTGGTTTATCTACAAATTCTAAAAACTCCTGTACTTCATCTGATCTCATATAATCATCTTCATATCTAACTATATCATCTTCTCCGAAATAAGTTCCAATTTGTACTTCTACAAACTGTGCAATTTTATCTGTCTTATTCCATGCTCTATGTTTATTCCCTCTAGGGATAGTGATGGAATCACCAGGGTGATCTAATGTATGTTCTTCTCCTTCTCTAATAACTGTTAGAACTCCTTTGACTAATATCCATTGCTCTTTTCTATGTTTATGAGACTGGTAGGATAATCTTTCACCAGGAGATACAGATATTAACTTAACTTTAGTATAGTCAGTATCTAATAATACATCGTAACAACCCCAAGGTCTTTCGTCGTGTTCTAATGACTGCATTTCTCTGCTAATTCTATATTTTTGTAAAACTCTGCTTTTGCTGAATCTTCGTTTAGAAAGGCTCCAGTAAGTTTAGCTGTCTGCATAGAAGCTCCTCCATGCTTTACACCTCTACATGATACACATGCATGAGTTGCATTAACCTGAACAGCAACTCCTAAATTACCTTCGCATATCTTATCTACTGCATTATGAATAGCAACAGTTAACTGCTCTTGAATAGCTCCTCTTCTACCGAATTGCTCTACTATTCTATTTAGTTTAGATAACCCTACTACCTTACCATCTTCTGATGCTATATAAGCTATACTTACTGTACCTCTAATAGCTTGATGGTGATGCGAACACATAGACGTTACTGGTATGTTACTCTCTTGTACTATACCATCATATCCATCAGAAGGAAATGCTGTAATACGGTCTAAAGGGCTATATCTTCCAGCCCATAAATCATTAACATAAGCTTTAGCTACTCTGAAAGGAGTATCTGCAGAGTTAGGATCGTCTTTATAGTCACATCCTAATGCAGTTAAAAAGTTTGCATATGCTTCTGCTGCTCTTTCTATAATAACTTGCTTTTCATGATCAGTAAGTCTAGCTTCTGGTCCTTCTGTCTTTTGTTTTTCCGCTAGTTGAGTTGAAATACCGTTAGCGAATCCGGCTCTTACTAATTCTGTTCCTTCTATAAACTTTTTAGGCATAATATATAATTTGTTTTTACTGAGGTTCTACGACTCATTCTTAATTAAAGATAAGAAATTTATTTTAAACATCCAAATAATCTTGAATAGTTTTGGAAGTTTCTTTTTCCCAAGGGTAAACAACCCAACCGTAATCATCAGGTATCTCTTTTGCGAAATATTCTGGTTTTGCTTTCGAGGATGTTTTGTAATGTAGAGTAGCAAACTTAGGATTAAACATTTCTTCTCTCCATTTTAATATTGTCTCTCCACTATCTGCTATATCATCTATAATTAACAATCTAGGGTAGTGATTACTTTTATATTCAAAGTAAGGAATATCAAAACGATGTGAATACATTATTGCTAAGATAGTACCTCCTCTAGGAATTCCTGTTACGTAATCTATTTCTCCTTTTGTTTGTGCGTGAATGTTATCGAGGAGTTTATAAACATCCTCCCAACTATAATAAACTTTTTTTACTCCCATGTGTGATTTAAGGTCCAATTACCGGTAGTATAATCTGCTGATGAAGACGTCCCTACCTTTTTCAAAACCTCTTTCATATGATCCCATTGTTTAGGGGTAATATTGTAATGGTGTACTCCTTCTGCAAATCCTCTTAACCACTGTACAAATTCTATCTCATTCATAATTTAATCCAAAAAATTTATAATTATTAATAACTGCTTCTTTTTCTCCTGCTTCAATCGCTTCTTCTTCACTATCGAATATTGCTTCTACTGGGCATTCCGGAACACAAGCTCCACAATCAATACATTCTTCAGGGTTTATATACAAGCTTTTTCCAACAAGTTCTTCTTTAGACATATTTGCTACTTCTGCACCTGCTCCTGTAATGTCTATAGGTCCATGTATACAATCTACAGGACATACTGCTACACAGGCTGTATCGCAAGTACTAACACAAGGTGATCCAATTATAAAACTCATTAAACTTCTCTTTGATCTTCAAACGCAATAATATGCGGTCTCCAAGTTAATCTATAACCATTATCTCTAACCCAATCAAACATAACTGGATAAGATTTAAATAATGACTCTCTATCATCACCAGCAGGCATAAACCATACCTTATCTTTAGGAGCATCTAACTGCTCGATACAATCCATAATTTCTGCTAATGCTTTTTCGTCTTTTCCATCCCATACAGGTTTTAAATGAAAATCTGAATGGTATGCAATACTTTCTTTTATAGCAGGGTAATTAAGTCTAAACTTATTATGCTGCTTTATCATTTTCTCGTCTGTAATTTTTCCTTCAGGAGTAACAACACCCAGAACGGGAACGCTATTGCTAAATTTAGGAGAAATACTAAGTAAATTGATAGGATAATCAGTAGGGAGGAAATGGCTTCCTTCGTTTTCCATAGTAATGAAAATATTCCTTTCATTTGCTAAATGTGTTAATTCGTTAACAAGCTTTTTATGCATTGACGGGCTACCTCCAGTTAACATCATTTCTGATATATGAGGATTATCATCATATGCTTTAATAATATCGTTAAAAGTAAACTTACCTTTTTCTGGATGTATAGAAGTATACCAGCTATCACACCATCCTCCTTCTCCAAAGTAACACCTATGAGTACACCCAGTAGTTCTAATAACTACAGTAGGATACCCTGCTCTAGAACCTTCAGATTGAACAGCAGTATAGATTTCTACTATTGGTAAGTTTTTATCGTAATCTTCTATTCTACCTAGGCTCATATATTGCTGAATTTTTACCGTGTTCTCTGAATTCTACTTTAGATAATTTTACTCTACCTTTTGTTTCTTCTTCCAAAAATGGATTAATTTTATTATACAGAAACTCAGCGAACTTTTCAGCTCCAACTGCATCTATAACTCTAAGTTGGATAGTTCCGTTTCTTTCTAATTTAGTAAAGTATCCTGCTAATTGTGGATCATCTTTAGCGATAATAACTGTATGGTCAAACATATAATCGAACCAAGCTTTAGGTGACATACCGTCTATTTTTGCTTGAGCTCTTTTCATACCGCCAAAGTCCCATACCCAGTTTCTATGATCTAATTCTCCTTCAAACCATAATTTAAAAGAGACTCCATAGCCGTGTAGAAACCTACAATGAGTAGTTTCTGCTTTCCATTGACGGAAACAGGTACTAAAACCGTCAAATACTTTTGTTGATTGAAATTTTCCCATAACTTTAATTTAAACTAATTCTTCCCCTATTCCAACTATTTCAGCTAAAAATAAACTGATAAAGCCAATCTCATAAAAACCAAAAAAACCAAAAGCGCATGCTCCTAGTCTAATAGCTGATTTAATAAATGAAATTGTTTGGTGTAATTTTGGATCTGGTACTTTCTGACCATTAATCTCAAGAGAAGAGGTATTCTCTCTTTCGTCTCTATTATAGAGTTCTTCCATAACCTTTTTTTCTAATTTTGCCATATTCGTGTTTTTAAAGTGGTGCTACGACACTATAGTCATATATATCTAATATAAGAATAATTTATTTAAGAAGCAACTTTATAAAGGTAAAGTTGATCCTGTTATTACTACTTTCCAATTATTACCGTCATAGAAAGCTAAAGTGCTTCCAGTAACAGCTAATGATCCTGTACTTACATTACTTGGTAATGGGTTACTAGGAGTTAAATTAATTAAAGCTGAAGCGCTAACAACTGATTGTAAAGCTGTTATTTTAGCAGCTTCTAAAGCAAATGATCCAGTAATACTGTTTATATTAGCATACCTAGCATCATAAGGAATAAACCCATACCTAGAATCTGCTATATCAAATATTTGCGTACTACTACTAATTAAGTTCTTACTTTCTAATAAACTTACTCTAGAAGAATCATAAGAGATATCATTCCTTAATGAAGCTGATGCTATTTGCCATTCTACTTCTCCTAAAAAGTCATCTTGTAAAGAAGAACTTAATAAAGCAAAAGAACTACTAAGAACATAATCTGATTGAAGTGATGCGCTTAATTGTAAAAATGATCCACTTAATGCTGTGTAAGAACCGCTATTTGCATATCTAGCATCATAAGGGTCAAAACCGTATCTAGGGTCACAAACATTAAATAGTTGAACACTACTACTTATAATAATTTTTCCTGCTTTAGATAAGTAGGTATCAGCTGCTGAAGATGATAAGCTTGTTAATTGTGTATCTGATGCATATTCACTATCTAAAGAAGCTATCTGGTTTGCTAAAGAAGCTGAGGTTATATCAAATGCTCCTGATATTGCATTTTTATGTGCTAAAGAACTAGTTGATGCATTAAGAGCTTCTACTGCTGTTGTTAATTGAGCATCTGTTGCAAATGTAGCATCTAACGAAGCACTAAAGTTTAAAAGTTGTGCTGTCTCTGTAGCTAATGAACTTGAAACTAAATCTAATTGAGCGTCAGTAGCATAAGTAGCATCTAACGAACTAGAAAAGTTTTCTAAATTAGTTACTCTTGAAGATACTGCTGTTACATCGGCGTCAGTAGCAAATGTATCGTCTATGGAAGAACTAAAGTGATCTAATCTACTAAGTGATGCAGAAACGTTAGTATGACCTATAATGTTTAAAGATCCACTAACTGTAAGATCTCCCATTGATCCGGAAAGTACATTTCCTTTACCGTCTTGTATAACTGCGCCGTCTACCTGTACAATTCGTTGGTAGGTTTGATTTATTCTCGAGTCCGTAAAATTCGCCATAGTAAGAGTATATTATATAAATAGTCCTAGAAATTCTTATAACTAAACGGATCTCTTTTTTTCAACTCCTTTATTTTTTTTTGATAAAGTTTATTTTTTTTGTAGTTTACGTACAAGTTCTTTAAGTAGTTGAATAATCTCATTTTTTTAATACTAAATAGTTTCCTAATACTAAGTAATCTATATCACTATTTAAAAATCTTTCTATAGCTTGATTAGGAGTTCTTGTTATTGTTTCGTCTTTTAAATTAAAGGAAGTATTGAGTAAAACTCCATGACCTGTAATCCTTTTAAATGCATCTAATAATAAATAGTACCTTTCGTTCTGTTTCTTATTTACTGATTGCACTCTTGCAGTTCCATCAATATGAGTAGCGGCAGGGAACCTTTTCAAAGAAGCATTTTTTACTTTTACTACCTGGTTCATATACGGAATATCATCTTTAGCGAGAAAGTACTTAGTTACGTCTTGTTCAAGTACTGATGGTGCAAATGGTCTAAATCCTTCTCGTTTTTTTATAACATAATTTAGCTTTTCTCTCATTTTAGCATTAAATGGAGAAGCTAAAATTGACCTATTCCCTAAAGCTCTTGCACCGAATTCCATACGATCTTGAAACCAAGCAACTATTTTATCAGAAACTAATAACTTAGCAACTCTATTCATTAATTTTTCTTCTGTAAATTCAACGTAGATTACTTTATCTCCGTTAGCTAATATTGCGTCTTCATACTCCTCTTTTGTATAGCTATTACCTAAGTAGGGAGAAATGTTTTCTTTATTTGGTCCTTTATAGTTATATAAACAAGCTCCGATAGCAGATCCAGCATCAGAAGGAGCGTAAGGAACAAATATATTTTTATAATGTTTATATGCTTTGTAATTTGCTACACCATTATAAGCACATCCTCCACCTATACATAAGTTATCACTCTTACCTATAAGCTTCATTTTATTAACAAACTCTAAAAAATAATATTCATATACTGCTTGAGTTGCTGCTGCTAAATCTTTATGATCTTGAGTAAACTCTTCTTCTGGTAATCTTGGGGGTAAATCAAGTAATTTAGCAAGTTTGGAATTGAACATTATTTTATCTGTATATTCCCAAGTATAGAATTTTTGGTCTACTCTAAAACCTGCTAATTGAATCGTATTCACAAGTTTATCGTAAAACTTACCAGGATTACCATAAGGTGCTAATCCCATTACTTTATACTCTCCTTCATTTGGTTTAAATCCTAAGAAAGCTGTCATAGTAGAGTAAAACATCCCTAATGAGTTAGGAAATTTATAAGAATGTTTAAGTTCTAATTCTTTACCTTTTGCTTTCCAAAAACTTACTGTATCCCATTCTCCTACTCCGTCTACTACAAGTACATCAGCAGCTTTATAAGGTGATGTTAGAAATGAAAATGCTGCATGAGACTTATGATGAGGGGTATAAGTAATCTCCCCTTTATATCCTAAATCTTTGAGTAAAAATTCTGGGTTATTATTGTCAAACTCTTTTCTAAATCGCTTTTTAGTAAAGTAAGTCTTTATTGGATGCTTGCTAAATATCTTCTCTACCCTATTCTTTTTTATTGATGGATCTTCGTACCAGCATACTTGTGCTATTTCATCTATGCTTGTCTGAGTGCTTTCTAAACAGTATTTAATAGCGTTTATAGGAAAAGAATTATCATGTTTTATTTCTGTAAATCTTTCTTCTTCAGCAGCCGCTAGTACTTTACCGTTTTCAACTATACAAGCAGCGGAATCGTGATAAAAAGCTGATATACCTAGTTGAATCATATTAAGTTTCTATTTTGTGAATCTTGTTTAAGCCTCCTTTTAGGATTAGTGTAACTTAAATACAAACTAGTATCAAATTCTAATCCATTTAAAGCTCTTTTAATAGTATTTTCTCTTCTTGACGTATTATGACTATATAAATCATCGTACCAAACTCTATAAATTCCTAAATCTAGTTCTAAAAGCTCTAATTTAGGTTTTTCATTTAAATAGAAATTTATTTTATGATGTACTAATACTGGGTCGATAGGATAATCTGAACTATATGGAGAACCAAAACGATTAAGGTGTTCTTTATCTGTCCTTTCAGCTGCTATAGCGTAGCTAGTTGCTTGGTCTTCAACATTTCTTCTATCTAAAATAATTACGTGTTTGAATTTCTTAGCAAATTCTCTAAAGTAATCAAATGTATCAGAATTATCTGGATGTTGATGAGTCATACATTTAACTACTAATTTGGAATTATGATCTATATTATCAAAATCAATATCACTGTAATCCTTTTCAATTGGTAGAATTTTTAACTTTTTACCTCTTTTCCATATAGGGTTAAAAGGTTCATATACAGGTCTGTATTTAAACGTTCTAGCTAATGCTGTTGTAAGCACAGTAGAACCTGTTCTCGGTGTTGTGATAATAAGTATACTCATTCATACGTCTTTGTGGAGAATATCGGAGTCGAACCGATGACCTCCTGCGTGCAAGGCAGGCGCTCTAGCCAGCTGAGCTAATCCCCCTACCTACTAAATAGTGCGGTTTCTTCTTACTCCGTCCCACTTAGCTTTCTTAGAACTACCCAGCATAGCGTATCTACTTATTCTCTGATTGACATTTGATCTTTCAGAATTTAACTGGGTGTTCCCATTGGTTGATTGGTCTCGATTATGCATATTCCGCTAGTAATTTTGCTACATGTGTTTTCGCAACTTCATAATCAACTGGTCCAGTTTCGTCTTCATATTGAACGGGATCATTAACACCCAAATCAATGAATGCTTCAATACGTTCAACTGATGAAGCGCTTTTGTAGTCAGAGTTTCCTGATGGGTATGGTTTGTACGATGTATTCGTTCTTTTGTATACTTCGTTAAAATCCAATTCCAATGCTTTAATGAGTTTTTGTCCATCTTTTAAGATTCCTAATTTGTCTGTATCTAAGTAAGGAGTAAAGTACCCTACTTTATCAGCTTCCCAGTTACCTAATCTAAAGGCATTATCGTCTGCATCTCTAAACTCTTGTCTACAGTCTGGATAAATAGCATGATCACCTGCATGTATTCCTAAAGCAATATCAGTATCATTTCCATTCGCAT
>Ga0206682_10000141_pt1 | contig 72855 bp, 52 predicted proteins | sample M240m12015metaG_FD_155444 | JGI IMG/M metagenome (GOLD analysis project Ga0206682, IMG submission 155444) | Ammonia-oxidizing marine archaeal communities from Monterey Bay, California, United States - M2 40m 12015 | ecosystem: Environmental > Aquatic > Marine > Intertidal zone | place: USA... | reverse complement strand
CTCGACGCCACGGATAACGACGACGTCTACGTCGGTCGCATCCGTCAAGACATCTCCCAGCCCAACAACAAGGGCTTGGATTTGTTCGTGTGTGGTGACCAAATCAAGAAGGGCGCCGCCTTAAACGCCGTGCAATGCGCCGAACTCCTCCTCAAGTAAGCTTTTCAATGTAATATTCCACGAGTCGACTTCCTCCGCGTCGCCCGTCGCGTCGCGCCGCGCCGCACTTCTCCACGCTCTTCTCGCGATGTCGACGCCGACGCCGACGACGTCCGTCATCAAGGCGTCGAGCAAGCTCACGTCGAACGATAAGATCCTCGTCGAGGCCTTGGCCGGTGCGTCTCGCGTCGCGCCGCGCGCGTCTCGACGGCTCGACGCGTTCGCACGGCTCGATCGCTTCCGACGAAACCGCGCGACTGACGACGACGCGCGCGTTCGCAGGCGCGCTCGGCGGATTGTTCGGCACGCTCGCGTTATACCCGATCGACACGGTGAAGACGCGGATCCAGGCCGAGAGCGCGGCGCGCGGAAACAACTCGGAAGCCGACGACGACGGTAACGGTTTTTGGTGTCCCCAGTGGGTGACAAAGTTGGCGCGGGTGTTTCGCGAGGAAGGCGCGGCGGGGGCGTACGGTGGGGCGTTGGCGAAGTCGGCACATTCGCTTTCGTCGAGCTTTTTGTACTTTTTAGCGTTCAGCGCGCTGAAGCGGACGTACGAGGAGCGAACGGGGAAAAAGATTGGGGTGGGGGCGACGCTCGCGGCGGCGGCGGCGGCGGGATGCTGTAACGTGCTCGTCACGGAGCCTTTAGATACGTACACGACGCGGAAACAACTGGAAGGAAAGAAAACGGTCGGTGATACTGGCTCAAAGGCGTTCGATGACGACGAGGGCGATGATGGGTTCAAAAACACTTTACGAGCGTTGCGAGGCGGACGAGGCGCCGCCGACGCGCGCGGCGGATTGTATAGCGGTCTCGGCGCTTCACTCGCGCTGACGATCAATCCCGCGATTCAATACACCGTCTTCGAGCAACTTCGTCAAAAGTTGATGATCGTGCACAACGCTCGCGCGCAGCGGCGTGGGATCTTAAAGCCCGTCGTGGAGTTGTCGATGTTTGACGCCTTTGTCCTCGGCGCCGCGTCCAAGGCGACGGCGACGATGCTGACGTACCCTCTCGTGCGCGCCAAGGTTTTGCAAAAGGCGGGAACGCGCGAGGAAGATAGACGTTCGCTATTAGGCACGCTCAAGCGAGTGCACAGAGAAGAAGGCGTGAGTGGTATGTACAAAGGTCTCGACGCGCAGCTCGTGAAAACCGTCCTCGCCGGCGCGTTGACGATGACGATTAAAGAGAAGAGTTTCACGAGCGCTCTGTGGTTCATGCTCCTCGTGCGCGGTCTCGACGACGAGCTTGCGTGAAGCGACGTCGTTGAGGCGACGTTAGTTTAGCAGATGATTGTAGTCTATGTCGCGATTTGAAGTTTTAAAAATGCCTCTAAGTCCCACCGCTCAAACCTCGCGAAGCTTCTACGAACATGCACACGACGGCGATGTCGTCCATCTTCCCACCAATCAAGTTTCTTCTATCGGCCCATTCCGGTCTCCCCTCCGCCGCTTTTCGCGCTTCTTGCGTGAAAGGCGAGTCGTACTCGGGATCACAAGAGTAACCGAACGCGAGCGTCGCGATGGCCTCGGCGCACTCTTCGGCGTCGCCTTGGTGCTCGGCGCACAGCGCCGCGACTTCAGCGTACGGCACGTTGTCCCATAAACCATCCGACCCCAAAACGACGGCATCGCCCGGTTTCATCTCTACCTCGACGCGATCCGCCGCGTCCGGGCGATCGCCTTCGGGATACACCTTCGTCCAGCCGAGCTGATACGGCAAGTTGAACTCGTGCTGTTGCGACTTTGTGTGAAACACCACGCCGCCGTCGCGCGAAACCAACGCCCCGGCGTCGCCCAAGTTCGCGATATCCAGCACGTTTCCATTTTTCAACACCGCGATGCACGCCGTGCACGAACCGATCACCTGCGTCGCCTCGTGCGCGTCCCTCATCACCGCGACCGGGTCGCGTTGTCCCGCCAACACGCTCTGCGCGGATTTCTCGGCAAACTTTTCGCTATACTCCGCCGGATCCACCCCCTCCTCCGCCCATCCTCCGACGCCGTCGAACACCCCGAACGCACCGCTTTGCTTCAACACGAAGCACGCGTCTTCGCCGCCCTTATCCGCCTTATCCGGATGCGGCACTAAAATCGCCCCCGCGCTCGAAACCTCCAACCTCGTCGCCGCCGCGCGCGCCGCCGTCCCTCCCCTCGCCCTTCTCGCGCCTCCTCGCGTCGTCCCGACCCCCCCACCGCCGCGTCCGCGCGATCTCCAAGCGTTCACCCGCATCGCGCGCGCCGTTCCCGCGTCGCTCGCGCGCACTCGCGTCGCCATCGCGCGTCGTTCGCTCGATCGCGTCGCCAATCCAATCGCGTCTCCGATCGCGCCTTCCCGTCGCGCGCGCGTCGCTCGCGCCGCCTCGGAGCGCGTCGATCGCGAACGCGCGTTTTTTTCGACGTTTCGCCGCGCGCGTCGACGCCGCGCGCGTCTGCGGCGTCGTCGGACGCGTCGCGCCGTCGCGCCGACCGACCGACCGACGGACGGTCGGTTCGCGTTCGCCTGATGAGGGTCTTAGGGTTTAGGGTTTAGGTCGGTCGCCGCGCGCCGATTCATTCGCGCGCGCGCGACGGCGCCGCGTCGACGGCGTCGGCACGGCGCGACGCGTCGACGGCGCGCGCGATCGCGATGGCGACGGCGCGCGCGATCGCCGGCGCGCTGTCGCGACGACCGTGGACGACGCGAGCGCGACGCGCGACGACGACGACGACGACGACGACGCGCGCGCGCGGTGGCGGCGGCGACGCGCGCGACGACGCGGGAACGTCGACGAGGGACGCGCGCGACGAACCGCGCGAGCGCGGACGCGAGGACGAAGACGCGGACGCGCGAACGGACGAAACGGTGGCGGCGACGACGAGGCGAGCGCACCGGCCGGGAGCGTTCGGGCGGTTGCCGAACGTGTCGCCCGCGGAGCAATTGATCGCGAGCGCGGTGAAACGAGCGGGACGGGTGACGCCGACGCGGGGATTGAAGGATGCGGCGAGGGAGAGGAATAAGAGCGCGAAACAACTCGACGCGCTGACGACGGGGGTGTGTAAACCGTTGAAGGAGTACGTGAAGGGGTTTCCGCCGCCGGAGCGGTTGCACCCGTTTGAGCGGGCGCTGTTGGAGCTGACGCTGAGCGATAAAAAGTATAGAACGACGCTCGCGGCGGTGGATTCGATGCGGAAGGGGATGCTTGGGATAGGTAAAGGGTACGCGTCGCAAGTCACGAAGACGACGGCGCTGAAAGAGGCGGAAGAGATGCGAGAGAAGGGGTTCGCGGAGATGGAGGCGTATTACAGAAAGTACGCGAGGTGCGTGGACGATTTGAAATCCATCGCCAAGTTGCTCCGGAAGCTTCCGGTGGCGGAGCTCGAGACGCCCACAGTCGCGCTCGTCGGTGCACCGAACGTGGGGAAGAGTTCGTTGGTGCGCGTGCTGTCTAGTGGATTGCCGGAAGTGTGTAACTACCCGTTCACGACGAAGGGCATCAAGATGGGGCACTTTTTCGTCGACGACGAGCGACACGTGGTCACGGACACCCCGGGCTTGATTAATCGATCGGAGGCCGATCGAAATAAAATTGAAATGCTCACCATCGCGACGTTGGAGCACTTGCCGACGTGCGTGATTTTCGTCACCGATTTAACCGGGCTATCGGGCACGTCCATCGACGACCAGTTGCAGCTCAGAGAAGAGCTCTACAAACAATTCGCCGAGCGTCGACCGTGGATCGACGTCTTCTCCAAGTCGGCACTAGTACCGGTTTTAGGAGGTGAGACAGACCCGGATACGCAAGAGTTATGGAGCGAAGAGGACGTTAAGGAGGCTGAACGCGCGATGGCGCAAATTCCAAACGCGACCGCGACGAGTGCCGACGAAGGTCGAGGAATCGATGAGCTTAAAGAGCGCATTATGAAGCTCCTTCACGAGCATAAACGAACTTTGCCTAAATCAGACGATGATTATAGTCCCGATTACTCCGGGACTGAAGCTTTGCCTGCGTATATTCCTATGTTGTAGCCACGCCTCAATGTTGTAATTGTTATTTTTTACATGCTCAACTCGTCGCTAGTGGTGCGTGCTTTGAATGCGTAGGTTTGAACGGATCGTTCGAGTGATTTAAATGCTCTGTCCGCTTGAGGTTCGAAAGACCTCCTTCTCGTTGACGAGGGGTAAACTCCCGATTCGTTCGCGTAAGTTGTTTCTAGAGCTGCTCATCGAAGGAGCGCTCGACAACGAGTCCTCAAACTGCAAGAGTTCGATGAAGCCTTTTCCGTCGTTCAAGCTGTTCGTCAGGGCTGCGAGACACTGCGCAATCTCGTCGGAATCGTTCACGTAGTACCGAGCACTCGAACGTTTGCGTCCAACGGTGCAGGTGAAGACGTCGTGGAATCGAATATCGGCTTCTTTCTTTTCGTCGTCGGAATCAGGGTCGCCCGCAATCGGGCTGGAAATGCCGACGGCGCTGTTCATTTTGATGGGAGATCCCGGCGAAGTTTGCACAGCTGGCAACTGATCCTCCGGAGGCAAAGACTTCATCTCCAAGAACGAGAAGATATCCTCGTCACGGCCTAAGAAGTGACCGCAGCACGCGACGAAATCGACTTCAATGAGTTCTTTGCCGTGTCCGCCGATCATTTGCACGATGCGCTCGACTGCGGTTCCCTTGCTCAAGCCGACCGGACGCACTTCGACAGACTTTGCACCCATGATGACATCCACGGGAGCATTCGAAATCGGGCCAGTCCATAAGTGCTGTAGCAAGTCGCGCGCTTGTTGACGACCAAAGTCCGGATCGGCGTACTTGTAACTCCACACCAGCGACGTTTCGCGCATCTCCACGTGACTTCTCGGAGTACGCTCACAAAAGTACTCAAAAACGACTTCAACGCTCTCCAACCAGTCCAAATTCGTAGTCTCAATCATGGTCAGCCACTTTGGAGTGTCGGTGCCGTTCTTGCCTTGAAGTGGTGGTCGAATAAAAACGCCATTTTCCGCCGCGATCCAAACCTTGGGCAACATCGCAAAGATTTGCGCCAACTTGTTGCGCTCGGAACCGCTGAAGATACAAACAGTGGTATTAGGATCATCGCACAGGCGCGTGAGGCACTCCTGTGCGACCGGATGAATCTTGTGACGACTCTTCTGCGACTCGAGCTTCGGCCGTATCTTGGTCTTGCTCTCCATGGGATCGGTGAGTGTGGCGTTGTAGCCCAGAATGATGAGCCGTTCTTTACCCATTTGAAACGATTTGACCATCGCTTCGGGCTTGAGATGCGGCGGAATACGCTTTTGACGTAATTCTGCTTCGACGTGCGTGTCGTTGAGTTCACTGATGAACGTGTCCGCCCACGCTTGCGAAGTGTGAATGCTCACGTGCGAGAAGCTGCTTCTGTGTCGCTCAATCTTTTCCACTTCAGGCATCGTTAACGCGTCTTTAATGGCGCTTGCGACGTCGGTGACGTTGTACGGGTTCACTAAAAGAGCCCCAGCGCCGATAGACTGCGCGGCGCCCGCGAATTCGGATAGAACCAACACGCCGGCGTCGTTCTTGCTTTGGCACGAAACAAACTCATAAGAGACGAGGTTCATACCGTCGCGCTGAGAAGTGACGAGCATGACGTCTGTAACTGCATAAAGCGCGCAAAGCTCAGGAAACTGCATAGTACAATCCAAATGCTGAATCGGAACGCTCCCGATGGAGCCGAAACGGCCGTTGATTCTCCCAACAAGTTCGTGCACTTGCGAGGCGAGTCGTTGGTACTCCGGAACGTCGCTGCGAGTCGGCACGGCGATCTGGATGAGAATCACCTTATTCGCCCAATCAGGATTCTCACTCAAAAATTTCTCAAACGCCAACAACTTGTGCGGGATACCCTTGATCATGTCGAGACGGTCGACACCGAGCATGACTTTGCGACCTCGGAAGCGTTCGCGGAGCTCGTTAATGTGCACCTGCACCTCATTTGTGCGTAGAGCCGAGGTGAAGCGACCCGGATCGATACCGATGGGAAACGCCGCAACACGCGTAAAGCTCCCGTTATTTTCCACGCCCTCGGGTGTCGCCTCTAAACCAAGAATTCGGCTCGTCGCCGATACAAAGTGCCGCGCGTAATCGTACGTGTGAAAGCCAACGAGATCAGCCGCCAAACACCCGTGCAACAGCTCTTCTCTCATCGGCAACATTCGGTAAATTTCCGAACTCGGAAACGGCGTGTGCAGAAACCAACCAATTTTCATGCTATCTTCGTACGCTCGCAACATTTGCGGCACGAGCATCAAATGGTAATCGTGCGCCCAGACGACGTCCCCTGTGCGATACACGCTCATGATGGCATCGCTAAACGCGCGATTGGCTTCCTTATAAGCCAACCATTGCGCGTGCATGTTCGTATCTTCGCTGAGCTTGGCTTCGAAACTCAGCGGCACGTAGTGAAACAGCGACCACAGCACATTGTTGCAGTACCCATTGTAATACAGCTCGACTTGCGTCTTCGTCAAGTACACCGGCAAGAAGTTCTGCTTACGTAACGTCGCCGTGAGCGCGTCGCGATCGGGTCCCTCTTCTACGAACACCCCCGGCCATCCAATCCACGTCATGTCGTACGTCTTTCGTACGCCCAACAGCGCGCTCACCAGTCCGCCCGCCGACGTCCGAAGATCCCACGTCCCGTCCGGCTTCTTCTTCACACTGATCGGCAATCGATTCGCCGCGATGATGAGCGACTGCACGCGTCCAACGGATTCACCATCAAAATCATCGCCCTCATCGCTCGCGTTCAGATTCGTCTGCGATCGAGTCTTTCGCATCTGCTCGCGTTCGCGCAACAACCGATCGACGCGCGTGGTTTCAATCTCCCCCGCGTTCGCTCCCGCCCCCGCGGCCACGGTCGCGGGCGTCCCGATCGTCTCCATGCGTTGTCGCAAGTCATCGATCGAGCCTCGGCTGGCCACGGCGCCCGTGAGCGAGCTCATGGACGCGCGCGCCAGTCGTCCAGCCTCGGAGTCGGCGTGCAAGTTCCTCAGCGGCGACGACGCGAGCGCGCCGCTCAGGTCTTGGCTGTTTCGCGGGCTTCCCATGCGTCCGCCGTCGACGGAGGCTCGCCGCGCGCGCGGCGGGCTCTCCGCGCGCTCCATCGCTCGCGCTCGCTCGCTCGCGCCGCGAACTGCCGCGTCAGCGGCAGTTTCTCGTTTCTCTCTCGAAAGTTCGAGAAGAACGACGAATCAGGACTCGACGCGGAGTCCCGTCGTTTGGGAAAAAAAGATCGGGTTTCAAATTGATGGTAACCGGCGCGCGGGCGGCGGCGACGACTGCGTTACAAGCGATGATTAGGAAAACGCGGCGACGGCCTCGTCGACGAGTCTGTTGGCGCTCTCGCGACCCTCGACGTCGCCGATGCCGAGCATTTGGGAGATTTCCTCGACGCGAGAGTCGCGAGAATCGATGCGGCGGATGTCGATGGTGGTGCGACCGTCGGCGTCGTCGTCGGGTGATTTGGAAACTATGAGGTGGGTATCGCCGCACGCGGCGACTTGAGGGAGATGGGTGACACACAGAACTTGCTGCGAGCCCGTGGTGGTGAGGCGACGAAGGGCGTGGCCGATGCGAGCGCCGACGCGACCGCCGACGCCGCTGTCGACTTCGTCAAAGACGGAGATGCCACCGCTCGCGAGCTCTCGATTAGCGCGCGAGCTCGCGTAATCATCCGTCATGACTGGAGCCATTTTCAATGCGAGCATTAATCGAGCCTTTTCACCACCGGAAGCGATCGACGCCATCGGTCGGAGCGGTTCGTTTTGTCCGGCGGCGAGCAAAAACGTCGCGCGATCCAAACCAGTCGGACGCACCGCAAAGACAAGATGGTCGTCTTCACCGATTTCGCTCGCTCTCGGGACGCGCAAAACGTTTCCATTCGTATCCTCACTCGCTCCCTCGCGCGCAGTCCACGAAAGAGTGACGTCGAATCGGCTTCCAGCCATCTCCAGGTCCGTCAAAGCCGACGTGACGGCACCTCTGAGGGCGCCCGCGGCTTCTCGACGAGCAAGCGCTAATTGGAACGCACAATCCGCGGTGGCCTTGCGTAAGCGATCCAACTCCGCGATACTTTCTTCGCGTTCTTCTTCGCCCACCTCCGCGGCTTCGAGCCTTTCCTGAGCAGCTTGAGCGGCTTCAATGGCAGCGTCGGCGGTTCGCACTCGCAGCGTTTTGAACAATCTATCGAGTTCGCGCAAACGTGCCTGCGCTTCCTCTCGCCGGTGTGGCGAGCTCGCGAGGGCTTCGGCGTACTTTCCCACCTGCTCCTCCGCGTTCTCGGAGATTTGTTCGGCCTGGTAAAGGAGGTCGAGCGCATCGTTCAAGCCTTGCAGCGACGCCTCGTCGAGGCCTGGTTCCGGTTCAGACGCTGAGTCCTCATCTCCTGGGGTGCGCGTTGACGAACTCGCGCTCTCAGAGCGGCGTTCGGCAGCGGCGATCAAGCCTTTCACTTCGTGCGCAGCTTCACGAAGCAAACCTCTCGCTCCACGCTCGCCCGCGATGGTTGAAATCACAGAACCGCACATTTCCACGGCGACTCGGCTCGACTCCAACCTTCTAAGTTCAGCTTTCAAGGCGACGTCTTCGAGTGGCTCCGGATCAACTGCGTAATACTCCTCCAACAAAGCTTCGAGTTCTTCGCGCTCGCCCGGCAAGAGCTCTACCGCGTTCTTCACCTTGTTGAACTGTACCGCCAACTCCGTGGACAGGCGCTCAAATTTTTGTCGCATCGCCTTCGTGCCTGCCCACTCATCCAACAACTCTAGCTGCGCGTTCTCGTCGCTCAGCGTCGACGCAGCGCCTTGACCATTGAAATCCATGAGAATCTCACCCAAAGCCTTGAGTGCTTTCAGTGGGACCACTCTGCCATTGATGCGACACACGCTTCGAATGCGCTTCGTCTTCCCGCTCGAGTCGACGTACTGCAACTCCCTCGTGATATTCAACGCATTTGCGTCTTCTTTCGGCGGTGCGAACGGCTTGACATTTTTCCCATCCTTCGTGGACAAAGACGTAATCTGATCGTTCACGATGTCGTAAATCGATCCGAGAGACGCCGTCGCCACGCGAAACGTCGCCTCCAGTTTCGCCCCACCCGCGTTCGCCCGAATGCTCTCCTCCTTCGCCGGTGATCCACAAATCTGCGCGATGGCGTCCAACAGCACCGATTTACCCGATCCCGACTTCCCGGTGATGACATTCAACCCCTTCTCAAACTCAATCGTCTGCTCGCTCACCAACGCAAAGTTTGCAATTTTCAAAGTTTGCAAATACGTCCGCTCGCTGTCGTCCTCGCGCGACGCCGCTCGAGTCACCACCCTTCGCGCCGGCGTTGCGAACGATCGCGCGCATCGCCGCGCACCGTCAAACGTGCGCGCGACCGTCGATGCGCTGACTTTCGTTCGCATCGCGCTCGACGCGGTCGGTTCCACGCTCGGAGTACGCGCGATTAAACCGTGCGTCCGCGCTGAGTATCGACGCAGCGCCCCTCGAGACGCGACGGAGAGTTCAAACGTCGCGCGTAAGACGTTCAGGACGCCCCGTCGAGCGCCGCGCATGAGTCTGACGCGCCCGCGCGCGCGATTTCTATCGTGAACTCGATTGCGCAGCCACACACCGGAGGGTGTTACGGCTCGTCTGCGGCCGCACACGTCGTCGCGCGCGACCGCCACGCTCGCGCGAGCGATGACTCGATCGACGCGAGTGCGCTTGGTCGTCTCCGACGCCCTCGCGCGCCCGAAAGCGCGCTCGATGGACGTCGGCGACGCCGCGTTGCTCGACGACGCGAGCGAGGATCTTCGGGACAACATCGCGTACCGCGGCGGAGCGTTGGAACGGGTGATGTTCACGCTGCCATTCGCGATGAGCATGACGCTGATTACGTTTGTTTTGCTGTGGGGGGCGCGCCTGAGCCCAGCGCTGACGGTGGCGTTCATCTGCGCGTACATTTGTTATGGGTGGGTGAAAGGCATTCACAGCGGCTTCGCGGCGTTGCTGGTTGGGATTCCGTTGTTACACACGTATAAGGATGCGGATTGGCATCGACTCGGAAACGATGGAACGTTGAAATCACCGTGTTACGATAGGTTCTTTGGCGGCGCCGGACAGGTGTACAAGGCGAACGAAAAACCGACGTTGGTTGGGGACGACGAGCACACGTGGACGAGCGGCGTGGACGGGAAGTTGAAGCGCGGACTCACGGATAAGTTTAACGATATCATCCATGTGTGCGTGATTCCCACGTACAAAGAGCCTCTCGGGACACTGCGTAAGACTGTAGGGACGTTGGCGACGCAGACGTGTGCGAAAGAGCGATTAATCGTCGTACTCGCGACGGAGAGTCGAGACACCGAGGCGCCGGCCAAGGTGGGAGAACTAATCGACGAGTTCGGGTCGTCGCTCCTGGGACTGTATTACACCAAGCACGTGCTCGGCGCAGGCGAGGCGGTCGGGAAAAGTTCGAACTGTGCGTGGTCGGTTCGATGCGTCAAGAGAGAGTTTGTGGAGAAGCGCGGATTGGCGCCGGAGCAAATTATGCTCACGGTGTGCGACGCGGATACGTACTTTGACTCGCAGTTCATGGACTGCTTGGCGTATAATCACGTGCAAAATCCAAAGCCGTACAACACCACGTACCAGGCTGCGGAGACTTTTTTCCCGAACATTTGGAACGTACCGATTCTCATTCGTATCAAGGCTGTGATTGATAGCGTCGGTTTCCTCGGTCAACTCGCGTCGCCGTTTAGTCATCCGTTCCCATTTGCGATTTATTCGCAAAGTCTCAGAACGTCCATCGAGTGCGGTGGTTGGGATGTGGATATCATCCCCGAAGATTGGCACCACTATTTAAAGTGCTGGTTTAAAAAGGATGGTGATTACCGCGTTGTGCCCATCTTCATGGTGATGGGCAACGATGCCATCGAAGAGCGGTCATGGAATGAGGCCATTAAGGCTCGATACATTCAAGCCAAAAGACACGCCTGGGGGGCGATCGATCTGTCGTACATCGTGATGAATTACTTAGAGAGACGAGACAAGGTTTCATTCACGCGGATGATGAAGCTGTACGTGCACGCGGCGGAGCACCACATTTCGTGGACTCTCTTTTGGTTTACGTGCATGTTGGGCGGTTTATGCTCGACTTGGGCGAACCCAGTGCTCGAGACGTATCCATTTGGAATTGGGTTACGCTCTCTCACCGTAGTAGCGTTCTTTCCGATGACGTTTGCGTGCTGGGCCATCATCATCAGTGAATTTTACATTCGTCTCTTCGTCATTCACGACAGAGAACACTTCGAGTGCAACGTCGCGCCAATGTGGTGGCAACTCGTGAGCCAAGTGCAATGGATGCTCATGCCCTTGGCTGACATGATTTTTGGCTCCTTTGCCGGTCTTGAAGCGCAGTTCCATATGGCCATAAAGCCGACGATGAAGTACGAAGTATCTGCCAAGCTTGCGAAGAAGTCTGGTCTTCCTCCGACGGCGTCGGGCGCCGCCGCGCCGAATCCAAAACAGCCCGCCGCGGAGCCGTCCATGTACACCGCGTTGACGAGCGGTGAAAGTCCTCGCCATCTCGACGGGCGCGCGAATACCGCGTTTTCCAACGCGTACTAGCTCATCTTAGTTGTAACGTAGAAATAGATATTTTCGACTGGCTCGCGTCGTCCTTCCTCGTCAGACCTCCGCGCGGCGATGGCTCTCGCGCGTGGCGGGCAGTACAGACGAAATGTCGACGCTCGAGCGCTTCTGCGTACGGTGCGTTACTCCGTGGCCGCCGCCGTTGCGCTCGCGTTTTACGTCATCGTGAACAATCCAATCACGTCGCACTCGCGCGCGTTCGTGAGCGACGTAAATGGCGTCGATGACGTCGATGTCGTGCGCGCGATCGATTCACGACGATCATCGATGGCCGGAACGTGCGGTGCGGACGTCGGGGCTCGCGTTGAGCTCGACGGCGGCGTCGTGCGCTGGGGCAGCGATTTCAAGACGTCGAGCGCCGAGGCGTGCTGCCGAGCGTGCGAAGAGAGCGCGAGAAAATGTAACGTATGGGTCTGGTGCGGCGACGAAGGGGGGTGCGGAGGTGATAGAAAGCGCGGGGAGTGTTGGTTGAAGTACGACGCGAAGAACGCGGCGCGGGCACTGTTTGCCGCGGAACGACGAGGCGGTGACTCTCGATGGACGAGCGGGGCGTTGTTTTCATCGGAAGAAGCGGAAAAAGCGGAGGAAGAAGTCAACGCAGAAGAAAGAGCGAAGACTAAAAGACGCCACGCCAAAGGGAATCATCGCGTGTACCTCGACGTCTCCATCGACGGCGCTGACGCGGAGCGCATCGAATTTGTATTGTACGCCGACACGAGCCCGCTCGCGGCGGAAAATTTCCGACGAATGTGCGTGGGCGAACCTTCGGAAGAGTATACATGGGTCGGTTCGAAGTTTTATAGAATTCTCGACCGATTCATTGACCAGACAGGGTCGCACACCGCCTCGGGAAGTGCTGTGAATCCGGGAAAAGCGTTCGACGACGATCCCGGCGGCTTGCGACTCAAACACGACCGGCCTGGTTTACTAAGCGTCGCCAACGCCGGACCAAACACCAACACAGGGCACTTTAGTATCGTCATGGCCCCAGCGCCGCATTTAGATGGCTCGTACGTCATCTTTGGCGAAGTCGTCGACGGCATGGAGCACGCTTGGGCGATCAACAAGTTGGCCTCTTCCGACGGCGAGCCCACGGGCGAGGCAAAAATCGTCCGCGCCGGCGTCCTAGAATCCTTTAGATGACGATCTTCATCGTATGTATGTATTACAAGTAGACTCCTTCAGATGACCATCGTCGTCGTCCGTATCACGAGTAGACTCCTTCAGATGACCATCGTCGTCGTCCGTATCACGAGCAGACTCCTTCAGACGCCCGACGGCCTCGAAAGCGCTGAAAGCCCTAATGTCGGTCTTGCCACACGGACCACGAAGTCGAAAGCCCTCGCGCGGCCAGTCGCATCCGCCTTTAGACGACGCGTGCGGTCAAGAGACAAGCGCCATGGTCCGAATCAGCGTCTTGAATGACACTCTCAGTACGTCTATCATCGTTCGCACGCGCGTTATGACGCGTCGCGACGTCGCGCGTGTCGCGACGGCGCCGAATCGCGTCCTCGCGCTGTGGTGTTTTAGGGTCTGTGACTAACCTCGCGATCGATCGTGTTCGCGCGCTCTGCAGAGTCGATGTACAACGCGGAAAAGCGTGGGAAGCGTCAGGTGCTCGTGCGCCCGGTTTCCAAGGTGGTGATCAAGTTCTTGCAAGTGATGCAAAAGCACGGTACGTGTGAAGAGAGGGGAACGCGAGCGGGACGCGCGCGAACGATCCTGAAAGCGGCGCGCGCATCACAGGATGAATGTGGAGACTGACGACGGAATGGTTTACAACGAATAGGCTACATCAACGAATTCGAGTTCATTGATGATCACAGAGCGGGAAAGATCGTCGTTGAGCTTAACGGACGTATCAACAAGTGCGGCGTCATCAGGTGCGTGTGTTTTAGGGTCTGCGCGAACGCTCGTCGAGAAGCGCGTCTTCTTTAAACGTCGATTAAGACTCGGAGACTGACGATGAATGGTTTTAAACTCGTAGCCCGCGTTATGATTTGTCCCACCACGACCTTGAGGACTGGGTTGGTCGACTTTTGCCCTCTCGTTTGTTTGGTGTCATCGTGCTCACCACGTCGTCGGGCATCATGGACCACGAGGAGGCCCGTCGCAAGAAGGTTGGTGGCAAGGTGCTCGGCTACTTCTACTAAGTGGTCGCGTGGAGTGGAGAATTCGATCGAATATGATCGACCCTAGATCGTCGAGAGCGGTGTCTAGCGCTGGAGCGTCTCGAGGTTTGAGTTAGATTTCATCAGCGGTGTAGTGAAAAGTCAGAAGCTTCGCCGACCTCGTGCGCGTTCGCCCTGTTTTGCCTCCTTCGTCGGCGCTCGTTCGTAAATCATTGCGTAATCATCGATATTAAAAATGTATGTCCTACTCGCGTTCAACTTAGTTGCCTTCTTGGATCCACTTGGCGGCATCGATGGCATAGTACGTCAGCGTCAAGTCGGCTCCGGCGCGCTTGATGGCGATCAAGGATTCCAAGACCGCATCGCGTTCGTTAAGGTAACCCGCCGCGGCGGCAGCCTTCAACATGGAGTATTCGCCAGACACTTGGTACGCGGAAATTGGGAGCGTGGTGCTGTCTCTAAGCGCGCGGATGATGTCTAAGTAGGCGCCCGCCGGCTTGACCATCATGATGTCCGCGCCCTCTTGTTCATCGAGAGCAGCTTCGCGCAAGCACTCACGGTAGTTGGCCGGGTCCATTTGGTACTCAGCCTTGTCCTTCGGAATCTTCCAGTCTTCACTACCCGGACGCGGCGCCGACGCCAAGGCATCACGGAACGGACCGTAGTACGCGCTGTTGTACTTGGCGGTGTAACTCATGATGGCGACGTTGGTGAAACCTTCGTCGTCGAGCGCTTGGCGAATGGCACCGACGCGACCATCCATCATATCGGACGGAGAAATAACATCAGCACCCGCGCGCGCTTGGGACACGGCTTGTTGGCACAAATAGTACACCGTTTCGTCGTTCATGACGACGCCGTCGGAGCGCACCATGCCGTCGTGGCCCATAGTGTTGTACGGATCGAGCGCGACGTCGGTGTACACTTCCAAATCGGGGAACGTATCCTTCAACAACGAGATCGAGCGTTGGGCTAAGCCGTTCGGATTGAACGCCTCCTTCCCGCAAGCCGTCTTCAAGTTATCCGGGGTCTTCGGGAAGACGACCACTTGGTTCACGCCGGCCGCGCGCGCCTCGCGTACTTGCTTGATCATGCCATTCTTGAAGCTCAGGCGGTCTTGTCCCGGCATAGAACCGATGGGAATGTTCTCATCGCCCTCGTGCACGAAAATCGGGTAAATGAAGTTATCCGGCGTGAGAATCGTCTCGCGGAACGCCTTTCGCACCGTCGGCGAGCGGCGGTTGCGTCGCGGTCGGCTCGGCAAATCTTGCGGCACCACCGTCGGCGCGCCTGGAGCAATCAATCGTCATCCACACTCGTCAGTCATCGCGTTCGCCCGCGTCGACGCGTTTCGCGGCGATCGATATCATTTCACATCCTTTCTCATCCCCATCGCGTCGTTCACGCATCGCACGCCGTCACACGCGTCGTCATCGTCACCCATCGCACTGGATAAACCACGACATCGCGTCGGCGCGCATCGATCGCGCCGTCGCGCACCTTCGGGGTTTCTCGGCGGCACGCGCGTCGTGGGCGGGGCCATGGTGCTGTCGGCGCGCGCCTTGACGCGCGTTCGCGGCGCTTGCGGCTTCACGAAAGCGCTCGGGGTGGTGATGGTCGTCGAAAGCATCGTGTCGAGTTGTGCCGTCGCGTCGCCCGCGACTGTTTGCGCATACGAAGATCTCGAGATTGCATCCAGGCGTGGATTTTACGGTTTTAGTGAAGAGCGAAAACGCGAGCGCGCGAGCGCGCGAGTGAATGGAGAAAGAATAGTTAAAAAATAACGATCGTTTACGCGAGCGCGGTGCGCATGGTGTCGCGAATGACTTGCGCGTTGGCGTCGATCCATCGAACGCGCGCGGCGTAGTTTTCGGCTCTGAGCGCTAGTTGCGAGATGTCGTCTTCTTTCGCGGCGCTTCTCGCGACGAAGTACACGACGGTTTCGAGCACGCGAAGTTTTATCAAGTCCGGAAGGGCGTCGATCTCGGCCTCGGTCGGCGTCGCGCGCCGGCAAAATCCCTTGATGTAGTCGACAACGAACGGCAGAGGATCGCGTTCGCCGACGTACTTGGACAAACCTGCGGCGGCTTCCATCATACGCCAGTCGTACGATGCAAACTCAAAGTCGATGATGCCCGTGACTTTACCCGTCGTCTCATCCGCGAGGGAATTATCGTAATGGACGTCGCCGTGGATCAGCGTCTCGGGTAAGCCTCCCGAAGATTCGATGTCGGCCAATTTTTCTTCAAGTACGCGAATAGAGTTGAGCAAGTCGTTCACCGAAACTCGAACGGCATCCAAACCTGGGTTCGTCTCCGCCTCGACGAAAAATGCATCGCGCGACCCACCTTTCTTGATGAACGCTCCGAAGATGTCCCGATACACGCTCGTCGGGCTCACCGGAGCAACGGCACGCACTTCGCTTTCGGCTTCTTCCATACACTTCGAAAGCGCCGCCGTCGCCTCTCCCACCGCGTCGGCGAAGCGCGTCTTCGGGAGCGAACCAGGAATGAGTTCAAACACGCTCCCGCAATCTCCACTCGGCAGAACCACGTACCTCGCGCCGCTTCCGTCCTTCGCCTCCAGCGCTCTCGGCACGACAAAGCCCGAGTCGCACGCCGCCACCTTGGGCTCCACCGCTCGCAACACCGCGTGCTCGAACGCCACTCGATCGGTTTCGCGTCCATTATTATATAATCGAACGACGAATCGCTCACCGTTCTCGCAATCGCAATATCGCACGTGATTATTCACGCCGCCGCTCGTATCCGTCAGCGCGAACGCGCTCCCCGGCGCGAACGCCTCGCACGTCATGCGCAGCTCCGCGTCGTCGGCGCTCGCGAACGTCGACGTCGACACCACCGCCGGCGCCGCGGCCGCCTCCGCGGACTCGTTCGTCGACGCCACGCTCGCCGCCGCCGTCATCCCGCGCGTCCCACGCGTTTTATCCGCGACGCGCCGTCCCCGCGCGACGCGCGACGTCACCGTCGGCGCGCTCGCGCGCGTCGCGCGCGCGCCGCGCGCGTTCGCGCGCGTCGCCATCGCTCGCGCCGCGCGTCGTTCGCGCGCGCGTGTGGCGCGCGCGTCGTCCGTCGTCCGCCGTCCGTCGTCCGTCGTCCCGTCCGCAGAGTCGCGCGCGCGCCGCATCGCTCGTCGCACGACCGCCCGCGCGCGCTCGCCATGGGCAAGCGCAAGAGCTCCAAGCCGCCGCCCAAGAAGGTGGCCCCGAAGGTGGACACGACGTTCACGTGTCCGTTTTGCAATCACGACAAGAGCGTGTTCGCGCGACTCGATCACGTCGCCGAGAAGGGGCTGGTGGAGTGCGGGACGTGCGGACAGAAGTACACGTGCAACATCACGCACCTGAGCGAACCGATCGACGTGTACAGCGATTGGATCGACGCGTGCGAGAGGATCAACGCCAAGGACGAGGACGAGAGCGAGGAGGAGGATTGAGATTGATTAGAAGGCTATGTAGAAGAACGAACGGGACGTCGTCGTTCGTTCGTTGTGATGATAATGAACGACGAGTGAGCGAGAAAATAGCGCACGCGCGCGCGCGAACGAAGTAAGCGCGATGCGCGCGACGACGCCGTGACCCGGGTCGACGGGGGTTTGATTTGATTGTATGTCTCTTCGAGACGCTAACGCTATTCGCACTACGAGATTTAATACGCCAACGCGCTCGGGATGTCGGGCCCGCCTCGGTATAACTGAATTGGCACCGCGCGAACGGCCACCGGTTCTTTATTTCCAGGGTTCAATGGCTCGAACACGCACAGAACGCGCAGCATGAAGGCGACGCTAAACGTCGGCGCCTGCACGCTCGGACACGCGAACAGGCGCGGGATGACGACGTGTATCGGAATCTCCACCCCGCGCGGACAGTCGCCGTCGACGATTTGCGTGAACTGCACGGGCGATGTCTCACTCACCACCTGACCCTCGCTCGTGCTGCAACCCTCGATGCGACACAGCTCGATTTCGATCGCCCTGAGCGGCGCCGCCGAGCGTTCGACGACGAGCCGCCCCGTGATCGCCTCCTCTAAAAACCAACTCGTCTTATCGAACGATCCGCGAATCAAGAACCCTTCGCTCGCTAACAATCCAGGCGCCGGTCCCAAATCTTGCCGCTCCTCCGTGATCTCGAACGCCATCGTCTCGCTCGCCGCCGCGTCGGCGACGTCGTCCTCGTCCGGCTTCGTCTCCACTAAAAATTCGCACATCCCCGTCGACAGCGACCCCCCACGCAGGATCGGCCGCACCACCTCCGCATCGATCGCGTACACTATCTGCGTGTTCTGCCCGTGAAACGTCTCGTACATCGGCGTCGTCGGCGGAAAGCTCCCCAGCGTGAACGAAAACGGAAACGCGTGCACCCCCACCGCCAGCCGTCCCGGCGGCGCCAGCACCAGCGACACGTCCAGCACGCGCACCGGTTCGACGACCATGAACAGCGATTCCAGCACGCTCACGCTCGAGTCTCCGACGCGCAGCTGCACGTTTCCACACGCCGTGAGCAGAACACCGTTGTGCGCGAACGGCGCGTCTTCGCGTTCGACGCGCACCACCACCTCGCCGCGCACGACGTCGCGCTCGCGGTATTTACTATCGCTCGACTCCAGGAACACGTCCACGCGGCTCATCGCGCGTCGTCGTCTGGCGCGCGTCGATCGATCGATCGATCGATCGACCGATGCATCGCTCGACGACGCGCGGCGACGGACGGCGACGACGCGACATCGCGACGCGCGCGCGCCTCGAGCGCGCGCGAGCGAGGCGCGACGCGTCATCGCCGCGTCGTCGCGGACGACGGCGACGCGCTCGCGCGCGCGACGCGCTCGCGCGCGCGCCGACGCGAGCGTCGAGGCGGTTACGACACCGCGCGCGCGACCGGCGACGCCGCGCCGAACGGCGGCGTGGGCGTGCGTCGTCGCGGTCGCGATCGCGTCGATGAAGATGACGCTGAAGCGCGAGCGGCGGGAGACGTACAGCGCGCGCGAAGAGACGACGCTGGAGCACGCGGTCGACGCGAACTGGGCGGAGGCTGAAAAACTCCTGGCGCACCTGCCGACGCGCGAGGGGGAGACGAACGCGTTCTTTCCGAGCCTGGACGACGCGATATTCGTCGGACACTTGGTGACAGATTTAGATTCCGTCGCGGGGGCGATCGGGGCGGCGAATCTGTACGGAGGGAGCGCGGCGGTCGCGAGCGCCGTGAACACGGAGACGCGATTCGCGCTGGATACGTGGGGCGCGACGCTGCCCGAACCCGTGGAGACACTTTTAGCGGAACGACCGGATAGGAACGTCTGCTTGGTTGATTTTCAGCAGCAGTCGCAGTTGAACCCGGCGATTCCGATGGGGAACATCGTGGGGATTATCGATCATCACGCGCTGCAGTCGAACACCATCGTGACTGAGCGACCGATTTTCGTCGACATTCGACCGTGGGGGTGCATGTCGTCCATCATCGCGCATAATCACGCGGTACAAGGGAAGTTTTTGCCCAAACACATAGCCGGAATGTTGCTTAGCGCGATTTTGAGTGACACGCTAAACTTGAAGTCTCCAACGACGACGACGTGGGATGAGCGCGTCGTGACGATGCTGGTGCAGTACTTAGAGGTCCAGGATGTGAACGAGCTCGCAGCCCGACAGTTTCGCGCGAAGAGTCAGTCGCTGAGTCTGATGACACCGTATGCACTCGTGAACGGTGATATGAAGCAGTTCAAGTTCACTGGTGATCAGGAGACGTACGAGGTGGCGTATTCGGTCATCGAGACGACGGATGCGGACGCATCGCTCTCGCGAGCGGCGGATATACTTCCGGAAATGCGCGCCGTAAAGTTGGTGACGCCATCCACGAAAGCCATGCTTCTAGCTATCGTCGACATTGTCAACCTCACGTCCACACTGCTGATCTGCGGACGCGTCGAGGCCTCGCTCGCCGTGGCGGCGTACGGTGGAGTGCTCGAGAACGATGGAACGATGCTGAAACTTCCGGGCCTGGTGAGCCGCAAGAAAGACTTCGTTCCACCTTTAACGAAGGCGGTGAAAGATGGCTGGAAGCCCCCACGCCTGTCGTTTGACGAAGATACGGAATCTGAAAACGGGTTGCATCGCTCGCGATCGATGGTTGACATTCCAACAGGGGACGTGGTCGTCGACTACACAGAAACACCGTCTGGCAAGCTTGTTCGCCAAGAAACAGGAGATTGAAACGCGTCGAGCTTTAGCAATGTTAGCAATTTGTTTTTACTTTTCTGATTTTCCTAAACTAGCTATCGAACCGTGCGCCGCGTCCCTCGTTGAGCGCGGCGACGAATTTGGAAATCCTCGAGAACTTTTTTATCTGCCTCTTGCTTAACGCTAGATCCCTCTGATTTTAAGAACTCTCTCTCGAGTGCGCAATTTCCGAAAACGCGTGTGAGTAATTTTCTAAGTTCGGAGATATCTCTACCGCCGTAGCGGCTGATAATCATCTCCAAAAGATGCGCGTTATCTACGCGTCCGAGCATCACTCGTAAAACATCTTCCAAGTGTTCGTCAAGAACATCGCGCACTCTCTTGTAAGCGCCATCCGTGAGCTCTAACAACGAACGGAACACACTATCGAGGCAAGACCACCACATTTCTTCACTATTTGATACTTCGCTCGAGACGCGTCTACACATCCCGACGGCTACATGTAAAGCTTCGTTTGTCTCGATGACGAATCCCTTCATCAAACTCTCCGCGGGCGCAGTCTTTGTCCACTCTGCCCCACTCGTCGTGAAGAGCTGCGCCATCGCGCGAATACCAGTGGAGTAGTTGCATAGATGAATACTGAGCGCTTCGTTGTAGTTACCCGCAGCCTCGAGCAAGTAGGCCGTAGCATCCATGACGTTGAACTCTCGGCAGTATTCAAGGCACCGAGCTTCGTCTAAACTCTTCACGTCTTCACTTTTTAAGTACTTCAACACATCTTGTGGTTCGAATTGACACATGAGTCGAAAGTACAACTCAGCCATTTCCGTCGTTACGACGGATTTTGTCGCCGACACCAAGTCCACGAGACTCATGTCGTGAGGGCTGCCGACGCCGTCTTTAACTTCGTGCACGGCTTCGAGAACTTGTCGCAGGTATTGAAACTGCAAGACAGGCTCCGATGATAGTGCGTTCAGAACTTCAGCTTGTGCGTGTGGGAAGTACGCGATTGCAATACGAGCGCATACATCAGCGGATTTAGCGGCGACGACGGGCATGATCGCAAGGAGCTCGTTTTGAAAGACCTTGGCGCTCTCGGTGTCGAGTGGATGCGCTCGTGCCACCGCTGGTCCAGCGTTCATTTGCTCTGCATGCACGATGCCTGGACCTGATTTACCAAGGCACACGTCTACATAATGTACAGCAGCGTTTCTCCGGTGCTCATCACCGGCGAGCGCCTTCAAAGCGTTGATATGATCACCAGATGCGATGTATATCACGGCTTCGGCTTGAGCAAAATGTGCTTCTCGCGCGAGATTGAGGATTTGACACTCGTCATTCAACGTAATATCTTCGTCTATGCGCCGTCCGATGATGGATACCATCGCCTTCTCTCTTTCTATGACGTCATGTTTCGTCTTCGCGAGCGCCAAAGTTTCCAAGAGCTCCCGTTCAACTTGCTGCGTCACTGTGGCGCGGCCGGTACCGACGATGCTTGCGGCAAACGTGAGAAGTCTTGAACGAGTTGGAGCTGAATTTACGGGACCACACGCACCGGCGGCGAAAACCACGGCTTCAACAATAACCTGAGATCCCATGCGATCGGTTGGAAGGCCATCTATGGCGAGTATTTCGCTCTCACTTGCGTCCCAGTCTTTCAAAATTTCCGTCAGCACAACAGTCGAGGCTTTGGGTTCGGCAAGAAGAAGATACAAAAGACGCAATGGTGGACATGATGAATCGTCTTCTCGTACGGCGAGCGCCATCGCTGCGTTCCACGTGGTACTCAAACTTGACTCGGAATCATGCGTGCTCATTGTAAACACATTAAGATCGACTGGCTCAAACAGAAATTTCATCACCTCCATTCGAAACTGACTAACGATTTCGCTCGACAATCTACAACCGTTTGTTGGAAACTGTTCGCCTTGAATAGTCTTGAAAATAAACAGCAAGACCTGTCGAACGCGAGCTTTATCACCAAACTTGGGCTCCAGCGAGGCTTGAAACATGGCTTCGACCGGTGTGATGAAATCATTTAAAGCTCTCGTGAACACGTGCGCGAGCGCGCTGTACATGCCATGATGTTTGCAGAGTCGAGCGACTTGATTCAAATCAAGCGATTCTACATCCATATGCAGAACGCACTGTTCAATCACATTTGCCGCATCAAGCGCAGCATAGTGCTCCACGAGCGCTTGCATCACTTCTGCAGGTAACGAACGCAACTTGTCCGATAAGATATGGGGCACCATGCCTTTCAAAAACGCCGCTTTGCATTTTGAGTTTAGGAAGGCACCGAATACCACCGGCGCATACACTTGATTCAGTGCGTTAAACGCAAGCAACAGACCGAAAACGACACTTGTTATTAGTTCGAAATACGCAGCATCGTCAGAGTCGATACCACGTGTGTTCAAAGATTCATCAAGGAACTGTGGGACTACGTCGACAAACGCTTGCACCGCCCTTTCCCGGGTAGTCTCCGGATCTGCATACTTTTTCGACAAGCTCGGCCACAACGGCAGCTCATCCGATGCGACTTCAATAAGCGTGTTCAAAGTACCAACCCAGTTGCCTTCCGCCTTCTTTGCTTGCATTCGCTCGAACCAACCAAAAAATTTGCCGCGGCGTAATCTCGAAGGTGATAGCATAGCGAAATGAACACCGCGCACGGCGACAGATCCATGCCAATATGGCAAACGCTCGAAAACAGCGTCATGATTCGCGGTGGCTTGTACAATTTCACGAGCAATCGGAGGCTCGCTCGTCGCAACACGTTCTATGAGCTGCCCATGAGACGTGTAAACAAATAGCTTGTTTCGGCTACTAAGGACACAAATCAAGTCTTGCGACAGCCAAGCCGTCGCCATCGCACTCGCAACGACGCCTTCTGGATCGATGCTCCACGAATTCAGGATACGCGATGTATTTGCGGCGCGTTTAGTTCGTTCATTTTCTCCAGGCGATCGCTTGATCGATTCAACGTCGACGGAGAGCACGTACACGCTCGCGCCCCATACCACGACAAGATTGCATTCTTCTACGTTGTCATGTGTAGTGACTTCATCCACCCACCTCGGGCTCCAACACATCACAGGTAGCACGGTAGCCGCGATGTTTGGCGGCCGAACGATCTTTGCGATGACCTCAGCTCGTGGATTGAGTCGCATGATGAGCACGGCGTTCATCGTGCACAACGCCGCAACGCCTGCGGCGTCTGCAATATTCTTCGCTGCGCTCAGCGTTTCACCGTACGTAGGACTGATGATACCATTATCATGGGCGTTAATATCTGATACACTCACCGATCCGACTCGAGGCAGCGCGTGCGCCGCTATCACGAACGTCCGCTCGCCGAGCGACGCCGATTTGACTCGAACGACACCCATTCCGAGAGGCGAAAGCGTGTGATGAATGACGAGGCCACCCTCCTCGGACGATATCACGTCAACAACACCGTTTGACTCCACTTTTGAAAGCATTACGAGCGCTATCACGGGCGTTCGATGCGCGCCGACGATTGTTTTCAAAATCGTCGGCGTGCGCTTGATATCCCACAGCGTGAGACCGCCGTCGTCGTGTCCCACCAAGAGCCACTCACCCCTTTCATCGAAGCACAAACTCGTCACCCCGGGCGTGGCTGAAATTCCAGCAAAAGTATTCGCCGATTTCAGGCACGAAACCGTCCGCTCATCGTTCACGCCGCGTTCGAGAAAAATAAAACCGCCCTCCGTTCCCACGGCGACGCGTTCTCCGGGACCCAGCGCGCAACACATCGCCCTCCCCGCGTCGACGGTATCCATCATAGCGTTCGTCACTCTCTCCACATTCACTAAATCTACCACCCCACCCGCGCTCGCCGCCGTCCCCACCGTCCTATTCTTTTCCGTTCGAGCTCGCAGCGCGCGAAGCGCTCGTCTCGCCTCGTCTCGCGCGTCGTCCGCCGTCGACGTCCCCACCTCGCTCTTCCCTCGCTCTCCGGCGAGCAACCTCGCCTCGCGCATCGCCGCGATCGCTAAACCATCCTCTTCGCTCTCGTCCTCGTTCGCGTCGTCCGCGCTCGCGTCGTCCTCGTCGTCTTCGTCCGCCGCCGACGCCTCCGCGCGTCTCGACACTCGTCGCACGAGCACTCGCACCGCCGCGTCGCTCGCGTCCCCGATCGATCGCGACAGCGACAGCGGCATCGTTCCGACGTCGCGCGTCGCCTCGCGCGTCGTCTCGCCGCCGTCGTCGTCGCCTTCGTCTTCGTCTTCGTCGTCGCTCGACGACGGCACCAACAAATCGTCCACTCGCGGCGCGTCGTCGTCGTCGTCGTCGTCGCTCGACGTCGCGTCTCGCTCGACGCGCGCCGCTCGACGCTCGCGCGCGCGCGGCGTCGCGCGCCGCATCGCGCGCGCGTCGCGCTCTGCCGCGTCGCCGGTCGCTTTGAACGATAACGGCCCCGCGCGTCGGCACACGGCGCCGCGCGCCGCGTCGTCGCGCGCGCCATGCGCGACCCCGCGCGCGCGGTCGCCCGCGCGAGCGCGAGCGCGAGCGACGCCGCGGCGCGCGCGCGCTCGACGCCGCGGCGGACGCAAGATGAGATTCTGAGCTCGAGCGCGGCGCGTCGTCGCGCGTTCGCGCCGTCGTCGTCGTCGCGCGCGAGCTCGAAGAGCCTCCTGAACTCGATGCTCGGCAGCGGCGCGCTCGCGGTGCCGTCGTGCTTCGCGGCGTGCGGATTGGCGCTGACGACGGCGACGAGCGCGGGGGCGTGCCTGGCGTGCGCGCTGTCGCTCGAGCAAATGTTGTACTGCGCGAACGCGCACGGCGCGTGGTCGTACGAAGATTTGACGAGCGCGACGCTGGGACGACGAGGGAGGATCGTCGCGAAGTATAGCATCGCCGCGCTGTTGGTCGGGGTGGTGGTGGCGTACGTAAACATCGTGGGGGATAATTTCTTCACGGCGGCGTCGAGCGGCGTGCTGCCGGCTGGGGTGGAGGTGAATCGCGAACGCGTCATGGCGGGGGTGACGTTTGGGGTGTTTTTGCCGTTGGCGACGTTCGTGAAGAGTCAAAAAAGACTCGAAAAAGTGGTGGGGTTCGGGTTGGCGACGACGGGGTTGTTTGGATTGTGTTTGGTGACGCTCGCGGCGCGACGGTTGGCGCTCGGCGACGGGAAATCGAGCGCGTCGAAGACGTGGGACGCGAGCGGGCTGGGTCTGGCGCTACCGATCATGGTATTTAATTTTGCGGCGCACGTGATGGTGTTTCCAGCGTTGAAGAGTTCGGGCACGGCGGTGATGTCGACCTCGCGCGTCGTCGGCATCGCGAACGAGACGATGGTGCATTTGTTGATCTTTTACATCGTCACCGGCGCGTGCGGATACGTGGCGTTCGGGTCGAGCGTGAACGGTAACGTTTTGCGCAACTTTGGTGCGGAAAGTGGATGGTTTGGGATTTACACGCAGTTGGTACGGTTCTTGTACGGGTGCGCTATATGCACCGGCGTGCCGCTTCTCTTCATTTCCTTGCGAGAAATATCGCCCTCGCTCTTGCTGTCGCTCTCGCGCGTGGCGGGAAGACACACCGAATTAGTGTTTGATGTTCTCGTGCTTTACAGCTGCTTGCGCGTGTCCATTTCAGTGCCAAACATTCAACACGTGTTCGGTCTCATCGGTAGCACGACATGCTCGATACTTACATTCATTCTTCCTGGGATGATGTTTCTGCGCACGTGTCCGTCGTCGAGCTCGAAGAAAAGTATGAATGATTTCAAACTACTGCAGCAGCTCGGGAGCGGTGTGCGTCTCAGCGCGCACGCGCTAATTCTATTTGGCGTATTTATTGGTATCGCATGTACACGAAGCACACTGCAGTCCTTGAAAGAAGAAGCTGAGGTGGTCGTCATCATACAACGACTCGTCGCCGCTCAAACATTCGTACGATCGAGGGTGCAAGTTTACGACAGGATTCTCACCGCGGCGGCGAAATTCAGAAGAATCGATGCCGTAGAACGAGTTGTTTCACAACTTTCCGAAGAGTCGAAATTAAGCGAGAGCGTGGTGAAAGATGTGACATCCACGCTCGCGCTCGCTTCAAGTCAGGAAACGCGTTCAGCGGCGATGCGCGAATTCGACTCGCTCAATCCGTTTCGAAAAGATGTCGACGAAGAGGACGTGCGAGAGGCAAAGGAGAAACTCGCCAAAGCGAGAGAATCGTACAGAAATGTAAGCGATACCCTACGCGAGGTTCGCGAGACGTTGAGAGATATAGAAGAGGAAGGGGAAGCGAGCCAGGCTGATGAGAGCTCCGACGACGTCCACGAGCGCGCAGATGAGGCGCTTGAGAAAGTACGAGCAACGGACGATGCGCTCGAAGAAACATCGGACGTCCTAGAACTGACCGAAGACGTCAACACCGATCTCGATGGATTACAGGTTGCGTCTGAACGGTTAGAAATGACGGACACGATCATCGAGCAAACGTTGGAGGAGGTACGAGGGGCGAAAAAGTCTGGAGCGGAGGCCGTGTGGCAAGCGGCGACTAATGTGGTCGAAGAGACGGAGAATAAAGATGAACTCATCAAGAATCTGAAAGAACCCATAAATATCGCACCACGTGCGTGGAAGAAGGGCAAGGGCAAAGACGTCGATAGTCAGGAAGATATCGTTGAAAAGATAGTCGCCGCCTCGAACAAGGTGACAGACGAAGAGGCGGAGCGCGCTGTCGAGACGGTGCTCCAAAACAACACGCAAGACGGTGCTTCGAGCCGCGCCGTGCAACGAGCCAGTGAAATCTTAAAAGAAATCACCGCAGAAAGTCCGTCGGATTCTTCGAAGAACCCGACTAAAGCCGACGAGAACGTCGTATTTAAAAAGTTTGTCAACGCGACGACGGAAGGGCGCCAAGTAGAGCAGCAGTAATACAAGTTTCTAACACTAGTTTTCAGCCCCGACGACGACCACGCGCTTCGCTGACTGACGGTACACGACGATAACACCATCTAAACTTACGCGCCAATCCGTGTCTGGCGCAACATCGCCCAAGCGCTGGTGATACGACCGAATGTCTCGCCCGAGCGCCTGCGTCACAAACGCGACGAATTCGTCGGCGCTTTCGTACAGTGAATCTTTGCGCCGACGCTCCCACGCCGCGCGCAAAGCAGCCTCGCCGGCGTCCGTAAGTTTCACTTCATCTACGGTCAACGGTCCGTCACCATCGGCGAGATCGTTTCCGACCCACTCCGGCGCGCGAGCGTCGACGACGCAATCGCTGTACGGCACGTATGGTTTTACGTCCAAAACCGGCGTCCCGTGCACTAAGTCCGCCCCCGCCACGTCCAACGATTTCCCATTCACGCGAACGATTCGCACTAAGCTAAGTCCTATCGGACACGGTCGATGCGGCGTTCGTGTCGCCAAGCACCCTCGCTTCTCCCCGTTCAATCTCGGCACCCGAATCTTCCCGCGAAGCGTCGATTTCGGCCCATCCGCCGCGCCCACTTTCCCATTTTTCTCCGCCCCCGCGCCCAGATCCGTGTTCTCATGAAACACGTACACCAACCAACAGTGCGTGAACTCGTCCAATCCCTCCAGCGCGCTCGCCGGCACCCGGGCGTCGAGTTCGACGCGTCCTCGCGCCAGCGGCACCAGCGACGGTTGCCGCGGCGTCCCCAGCCTTCGATCGAACGCGCTCGCGAACGTCCCCATCGCCATCATCTCGTGCGACGTCGACGCCCTCGCTCGCGTCGCGCCTCCGCGCGCGTCCATCGCTCGTCGGCAGCGCTCGAGCTCCAGGCGCGCCTCGCGCAGCGCGCGCTCCGCCGTCGTTCGCCCGCGCCGCTCCGCCGCGCGCGCGTCCTCCGCGCGTCGCAGCGCCTCGCCCTCGTCCCGCGTCGTCGCGCGCGCGAGCGCGACGAGCGCGACGAGCGCGAGCGCGACGTGCGCCATCGCGCGCGCCGTCGCCGGCCGTCGTCGCCGTCGCCGTCGCCGTCGCCGCGACCGCGTCTGCAGACTCGGTCGCGTCATGCTCGCGGCGGTCGCGCGCCGCGCGCTCGCGTCCGCGCGCGCGACGACGTCGCGCGTCGTCCGGCGCGCCGCGCTCGCGCCCGCGCGCGCGCGCGAGTCGTCGACGGGCGCCGTCGAGGCGGCGCGCGCGCGGTGTCGCGCGTTCGCGTCGACGGCGATGGTGACGGCGACGACGGCGCGCGCGGCGACGGCGACGGCGACGGCGACGGCGACGGCGCGATCGTCGATCGGCGGCGTCGCGGCGCGGCGCGCGTACGCGCGCAAGGTCAAGGTCGGGGCGAACGGGAAGACGAAGGTGAAGATTAAGCCGTACTCGTCGTACAAGGGCAGGTTTCAAGTCACGGCGAGCGGGAAGATACTGCGGAAACGAAAGGGAAAGAGACACTGCGCGTTCGCGAAGACGCCGAAACAGAGGATGCGGTTGCGGTCGTCGACGCTGGTGCACGAGACGCTGATGCAGCCGATGCGGAAACTCGGATTTAAGTTGCGTTGAAGGTTTGCGGGACGACGTCGGGAGACGGAGAGGGATTGGGTGTGATTTATGCGAGACTTTTAGGTCGTAGTAGGGAGTGAATGAATTACAAAAGTTTGTTCGTTTGTTCGTTCGTTCGTTCGTTCGTTTGCCAGCGCTAACCGTCGCGTTAACCTCGAAACGCGAGCAAGAGCGCCGGTTTGACTGTGCCTGAATCGAGCGCCGGCGCGTTGGACGACATGATGGACGGCTGGTTCACGATGCGCTTGAGCGCGGCTTTGTACGCCATACCTGGTTCCCCCGCTTGATCGAAAAGCGCAGCTTCGAGCGTGAGCGAGGCGTTTCGAGATAAGCCGTGCTCTTGCTCCAAGTAGCGTGCCACGCGGAGACGAGTGGCGTCGTGCGCGGGCTCTTTAGGTACTCCGCCAGCAGCCGGAGCCGCGGGCTTGGCAACCGACCCCTTCTTAGCAAATGTTTCCGCTAATACCGGAGGCAAGTTTAACTTGGCAGGTGAATCCGTCGCGGGCTTGTCTTCAGCGTCTTCCATCTTCACGTCCTCCGCCGAATTTTCCTCCTTGACCACTTTCTTCACCTCTTCCACGGGCTGAACGGCGACCATGTTCACTGCAGAGGTTCGTACAAGCTCGATCCACTCTACCATCACCGTTCCACACGTCTTTGCAAAGTCTGCGAGCGAAAGATCCTTCACCTTGCTACCTTTTTTCACGGTTTTGGTGATTAACGTTTCCTGCAACATGACTGGGTTCACGCTTTGCTCCTGAATATGCCGAGCGGTTTGCTTCAATCTTCGAACGACGCGGTTGGCGTGCGAATTTGCCTGCTCCACTTTCATCTGCGCCGCAGCCACGGCTTCCTTTGCTTTTTCAAGCTCCAATCGAGCACGCTCTTGTTGCTCTTGCGTGTCCTCGTACGCCTGCAGCCCATCCTCGAGCTCGGTTTTCAACTCTAACAATCTAGGTGTACTCGACGGTACTTTGATCACTGGTTTTTCGATTTCTACCTTTTTCGATTTCGCCGGCTTCTTCTCCGCGGGCTGTTTATCCTTTTTGTCTTCGCCGTCAGCCTTTTTACTGAGCTTGCGCTTCTTGCCGCTCGGCTTCGCCTCCTCCTCCTCGGCGTTCGGTTTGTAATCTTCAACGTCATCATTCGCCGCTTGCGTCTCTTCTTCTCCCGCCACCTCCGCCGGGGCCGCCTCTTCCTCTTCCTCAATGACTTTCTTACGCCCGCCTCCTCCGCGCTTCTTCTTCGCCGCCGGCGCCGGCGCCGGCGTCTCCGCCTCGCTCCCCTCCTTCGCCGCCGTCTCCACGACCGCCTCTGGGGTCGGTCCCACGTCCACGCTCACCGCACCGCCACCGTTCTCGTGCGCTCTCGCCTCTTCCAGCGCGAGTTCCAGTTTATCCCTCCCGCGTTTCACCTCCGCCAGCGACGCCTCGAACGCGTCCGCGTCCCACGCCTTCAACTCCTTCTCCGCCACGTGACCGAGGGACCTCGCGCCGAACCAATACACCCTGCGCGAACCCTTCTTCGCCTTGAGCGCGTCCGCGGCTTCGTCATCGCGCAGAATCTACGGCGCGCGACGCGTTCGATGTCGAATTGTCAGTCCGCCGTTCGCGTCGTCGCCTCGTCCTTCGTCGTCGTCGTCGCCGCGCGCGGTCGATCGAGCGCGCACCCTGCACGGCTGCGCCGGCGCGCGCGCCACCTTGCCGAGCGCGATCGCTCCCGGTTCCATCTCGGCGTCGCGCAGTGACGCGAAACCCAGCGCGAAGCCGCACACGATGACGCGCGGCGTCCTCGCGACGTCGTCGCTGCGCCGCCTCGCGCGAGACCTTCGCGATCGATGCGCGGCGTCGCTGTCGACGTCCTCGCTCGCGCGGGACGCGCGCGAGCGCGAGGGGGGGGAGAAATCGCGCGCGCGCGATGATGATGCCGAAATCGCGAGCGCGCAGCGAGGCGCGCGCGAAAGAGCGGCGTTCGTGCCGAGATATCGACGCGATGGCGAGCAAAAAGCGCGCGCGAACGATTCGGGGCGAGGGGCGAGCGCGACGCGCGCGAGGGGGCGGTACGAGGGCGCGTCGGAGGGGTTCGCGTACGGCGGCGAGCGCGTCGACCGGAGACTGAGCACGGAGTTAAACGGTGAGATCACGAGCGCGCGCACGGGGGAGGAGATATTAGAACACGTTCGCGTGCGGTCACATCTATATAATCGGGTGAATTGCGCGACGGCGTGGCACAGATTGGCGAAGAAGGCGCGGCAGCGGTTGTTACCGCGAGCGTGGGAAGCCGGAAGCGACGCGAGGGTGATGGATTTGGAGGCGACGACCAAGCGGTTGCTCGCGACGTTTCAGATTCAGAACTTGAGCAACTTTGCGTGGTCGTGCGCGGTGCTGAAATACAAACCGAGAGATGATCTCTTGGGTTTAGTGGCGGATCGCATGGAGCAGAAGGTGGATGAATTTTACCCGCAAGCGCTGACGAATACGTTGTGGGCGTATACGGTGCTGAAACATCCTCGTGCGCAAAGGTTGGCGGAAATTCTCGCACCAGTGATATTGTCAAAGCTCCCCGAACCGGACAAAGAGTTGATGCAAGCGGAGAGCGCGACGGGAGGAGAGTTCAGCACGCAGACGGTGTCCAACGCGCTTTGGACGCTGTCGTCATTGGGCGTGCATCCCGGATACGAGCTTCTCGATCGTTTGGCGATTTTTGTCGTGAAGTCGTCCCAAAACTTCAAAGCACAAGAGCTTTCCAATTCAGTGTGGGCTTTTGCGCAGTTTGCACACCATCCGGGGAACGAGGCTCTGCGCACTTTTGAACGCTCGCTCCTGGAACGAAGAGAAGAATACACCACTCAAGCTTTGGCCAACACAACCATCGGTCTCTCTGTCTTCGGTGGCTCAGAAGATGATGGCCTGAACAAGCTCTTCAATGACGTCACCCCGTCGTGGTTTCGTCTCAGTGAATGTAACAGCCAAGATCTTTCCAATATCACTTGGGCCATCGCTTCCGTGGGAGCGTTTCAATCAGACCTGTACAAAGCTGCCGTGCGCGAGCTTTTCCGCAGGGATTCTATGGATTTCCAGCTGGAGGGATTGAAGATGCTCTTTCACGCGAGGCTGATGCAGCACGATTTCGATCCAGAACGTGAAACTGTGGATGTTGTTTACCCAGACTGGGTGGCTGAGCTCGGCCGCTCGGCGTGGCTTCAACAAACCGAGGACACTCGCGTGAGTACGTTTCAAAAGGAAGTCTTGGAGACGGTCAAAAGCCTAGGTCACGAGCCATACATGGAGGAACTCACGGACGATGGATTACTTAGCATGGATATATGCTTAAAGGACAAGCGAGTCGCCATCGAGTGCGATGGGCCGTCGCACTTTTACACAAACTTGACGGAAGGATTGACGCAGAAAACAAAGCTGCGAGACAAGGCGCTCGCGGTGCGCGGTTGGAAAGTGGTCACCGTGCCATATTTCGAGTGGCAGGTGGAGTGGGGTGCGGGTGCGGTGAGCGCGAAATCATACATAGAAAAAAAATTGCAGGCAGTAGGCGCGTAGGAGCATCGTTTTAGGCAATATCAACACATAGATAATTATCACACTGCGATATTATTCTTGAGCTCGTGCTTGACGTTTTCACTAAGTCCAGTTTGTTCGGAATGCCACGCCATCATGCGCCTCTTCTTCAAAGGTAACATAGACAGCGGCGTTCCAGAAAACTTTTCTTCCTTCACGGAGGGTTTCGGCGTCGGCGGCGCAGCCTCAGCTTGCGTTTGGGCTGGCTTCTCCGCGGGAACCTTCTTCTTCTCGACTTTAGGCTTCTCCTTCTTCGGCTTAGTCTCAACGACGGGCGTTCTAGGGCGCGGTCGTGGGTTGGCGCGATACGCCATGGCTTCGGCTTCGTATCTCGACGAGGTGTCGTCGACGGCTTTGCCGAACGCCTTCAGCATTTCATCAAGCTTCGCGACTTCGGTGACACCAGAAGCTTTTCCACCTACGTCACCACACGCTTTGCAGCGCACGGTGTCGGGCGCTCGAGACGTCGTGCGTGACCTTCCATTCCCTGCTTTTTGTGGTGAGTACTTATCGCTCCAATTCTTCATGCAGCTCTCGTGCGCGATGGCGCCGCCGCTGTCGCACGCGCACGCTCGAATCATTGAACCATACTCTCCATCGCAATCTTCGCATCCACACACGCAGCACACGGCGATGCGATCTTCCTTTAGCAACGCGGCGACACCGTCTATAGTACCAAAATAATCGTCTTTAATCTCGTCGCCTTCGGGCGAGCGCACCGGGGTGGGCGCCGTTCGCAGCGACGCGGCTTTGTCATCCGACGCAAACTCGAGCAACACGACCGCCTTCTCGCTCCGACGAACGCACGAAGAGCACTTGTAATCTTTCGGAATTTCTTCCTCGGCGTAGATTCTACAGCATTCGCCGTGCTCCCAAGCCCCGCACGTCTCGCACGCCACCATGAACCCGTACTCCTCGTTGTCGCCGCACACGCAATCAATGATGTCGTCGCCCATGATCCCGCTGTACGCGTACGGATGCTTCTTAGCCCGCACACGAGACCCACCCAATCCAGCTTTCTTCGGTCCCGGCACGCACTTCGTCCCGCGCACCCACGCGTCGAACGCCGCGCTCGCGGTGAACGCCGCCGCCCGATTTCTCGCCTCCGCCTCTGCGTTTTCGCCGGCGCCCACGCGAAACGACATCGTTCGCATCTCCCGCGACGCGTCCTCGTCCTCGTCTTCACCCCCCCCACGCGCGATGACCACCCAAAACTCCGTCCCGGTGCGTTCATTCCGTCGTTTCGCCACGCACGCCGTCGTCGCGCGTCGTCCTCGCTTCGTCGTCGTCGTCCCTCCCGCCTTCTTCATCGCCTCTCCGACCCCTCTCGCGAACGCCGCCGTCATCCCGGCGTCCCTCACCACCGCATTCGCTCTCGCTCTCGCGTCCTCGTCCTTCGCGCCGCGTATATCGCACCGCACCGCGCCCACGCGCGCGTTCGGCGTCCTTCGCTCTCGCTCCGTCGACCCCCGCCCGCGCGCGTCCCCGAGTCCCTCCACCTGCGCCGCGCTCCACAGCTCGATCCTCGCGTCGACGCAGTAATGATGTTCCCCTCGCTTCCCCTCCGCGTGTCTCGCGACGATCATCGCGCGTCGCGCGCGAGAGCCGTCGCGCGCGTCGTCGCGCCAGGGCTTTCGCGCGCGCGCCGTCTCGACCCTCGCGCGCGTCGCGCGCGCGTCGTCGGGCGCGCGCGCGTCGCGCGATCGCCGGAACCGCGTTCGCGCGCCGCGCCGGCGCGCCGGGACCCGCGCGCGCGTCGCGTCGCGTCGCGGTGTCGCGCGACGCGCGCGCGCCGCTCGACCGGACAGTTGGACGCGCGATGGCGTCGGCGTCGTACGCCGCGCTCGACGACGGCGACGCGCTCTTGGCGGCGCGAGGCGACGCGCGCGAGGACTCCGCGCGCGTCGACGCCGGCGCGCGACGCGCGACGTCGCGCGCGAGCGACGAGAGCGACGAGAGCGACGACGACGGATGTTGCGCGGGGTGCTGCGGCCTCGGCGGCGCGCGATGGCGACGCGCGCGCGCGCGCGCGGCGGAGACGGAGCGCGCGAACGCGGTGGAGGCGCGACGCGCGGCGAGCGAGGCGGCGCGCGCGCGAGAGCGCGCGTTCGAGGCGAGCGCGGCGGGACGGGCGGCGAGACGGGCGAGCGCGAGCGCGAGCGCGAGCGCGAGAGCGGAGGAGGGACGGCGCGCGCGCGAGCGAGACGCGGACGCGGACGCGGCGAGAGATTGGGCGAATTAGCGACGCGCGCGGTCGCGACGCGCCTCCAGCGCGGTCGCGGGCGTCGTTGTAATTTTAGTCGGAGCGCGCGAGACCCGCGGCGCGAAGCCGCGAAGCCGCAGACGTCGACGCGCGCGACGCGCGATGGGCGGGCACGGCGGACTGAACATCCTGCCGCACAAGTCCTGGAACGTGTACGGCGCGAAACAGCGCGCGCGCGTGGCCAGGGACGAGGCCGCGGCGCGCGAGGCGCGAGAGGAAGCGGCGAAGGAGGCGTTGGACGCGTCCCGAGCGGAACGTTTGCGCGCGCTTCGCGGCGCGGCGACGACGACGTCCGCGTCGACGATCGGTGCGAACGACGCGCACGTAAACCTTTTCGCGGAGGAAGAGGCGGCGGCGCGCGCGACGGGACGGACGAGAGATGGAAGAGAAGAGAGAGGGGACGCGCGCGAGGACGACGGGACGCGCTTCGGCGGACGCGGCGTCGGTCGGGACGCGCGGACGCCGTGGTACGCGAGCGGGGTGAGAGAGAGAGAGGATGCGAACGATGATGCGTACGCATCACTTCCGTCGCGAGTGCGTAGGCGACGGGAGGAAGAGGAGGCGATTCGAGCTACGAGCGACGCGAAGTTAAAGTCGAAGTCGCGGCGGTTGACGCCCGAGCGAGACGACGAGAAGAGGCGAGAGAGGAACGATCGACACGAGAAGAAGAGGCATCGCGAGAAGAAGAAATATCGAAGGGAAAACGATGATCTCGAACGACTTCGGAGCGAGCGATTGGAGCGGGAGAGGAAGGAATCGACGCGCGAAGCTGCGCTGTTGAACGACGGGCTCGAGACGAAGTATTGCGCTGGGTACGGACACGCGAATAAGCGTGGGCGTCGTTAGCTCAGGGGCTTAACTTAGAATACACACTCTAGACGTTAACAACGTAATTGGTTTAGATACCTCGAAACACGGGATTCTGCCGAACGACGCTCGCGCCCTTTTCCTCGTACTCGGCTTTGGTGACGCAGCTCGAGTAAAAACCGGGCGTGGACGCGAGTACGCTTCCACCGAACCAAACTGCGGTGCGCTGGAAGTTGTGCGTCACGACCTCGACTTCGACTTCTTTCGACTCGAACGTGGCGCCTTTCGTCGTCGCCGCTATTCGCCCGTCCACGAGCCTTTTGACGTCGCGTTTGATGCGCTTGCCGAATCCTTTAAACATCGTGCTTCCGCCCGAGAGCACAATGTTACCGTACAGATTACGTCTGGTATCGATCGGGCTCGACGCAATCGCCTGGTGCACTAGCTCTGGTAACGGGGTGATGTAGTCCGACGAGTATATCTCGGGCTCGAAGAAGACCTCTGGGGCGAGAAATCGTTCGTAACCGACATCCGCCGTCCACGTGTCGCCGGTTTTCCCCCGCACGCCGTGTATTTGCACCACGTACTCGCCCGGCATGCGCTCGTGCTGCAAGAACTCTTTCACAACATCTTTGCACACGTAGCAGTAATCCTCCTTAACCTTTCTCGCCACCTCCATCGCGTCCTCCGGCGGCACGCGTTCGCCGCGCTCTCGCATCAGATATTGTACAAACGTCGTCAAATCTCTCCCCGCCAACGGCACGCTCTTGATCGAGCTCCCCAACACGTACCCATCACTCACCGGTATCACGTGCGTCACCCCATCCCCGATATCAATCACCGTCCCCGTCAACGCCGACGCGTACTGACTCTGCTTCTTGCTCGCTATGCTCGCCGCGAGCGCCAACACCGCCTGCACGCCGATGTACATCCCCGGCGCGTTGAACGATTCAAACATGATCTCCGCCGTGTACTCTCGATTCTCCGGCGGATTCAACGGCGGTTCGGTCAACAAAAAGTAGTGATCCTCGGGATCGCACCTCAGGTATCGACAAATCGACGCCTCCCAAAACTTTTCCATGTGTTCCCAATTCTCCACTTGTCCGTGTCTGATCGGCCATCGCACGTCTCTCGACCCACTCAGCGCCATCGCTTCGTCACCGATCGCGAAGTCTAAGTCATCCATCGCGCCCCGCCGCTTCGACGCGCTCGCGGGCGCGTTCTCGGCGACGCAGGTCGGGATCACGTGCGTCGGATTGACATTTTTGGCGAATCCCATCTTCGTGTACCCGGTGCCGTTGTCGATCACCACGGCCGGGCGCGTGTGCGCGTCGCTCGACATCGCGGAGCGCGACGCGCGGGCGCGGTTCCCGCGCGCGAGGACGCGTCGTCGTCGTCGCGCGCGCGCGTGTGGCGGCACGGACGGATGGTCGAGGTCGCGACCGAGCGCGCGCGCGTCGTCACACGCGCGCGCGCGACCGAGCGCGACGACCGAGCGCGCGACCGAACGACGCGACGCGCCATGTTTCGCAACGTCGAGCGCCTGCGCGCGGCGCTGGCGAAGATGCCGGACGCCGCGCGCGCGAGCGTGAACCCGGCGAACGGACGGTTTCGCGCGCCCGAGTTCTCCGGACGCGTCGTCGCCGAGCTGCGCAAGGCGGCGATCGCGAACGGGTACGAGTGGACGCACGATAAACCGCGCGGGACGCAGAAGACGCTGACGCGACCGGGGAAGGGACACAAGTGCGATCGCGAAAAGCCGGCGAGGGAGGCGGCGCGGGCGGAGGCGCTGGCGAAACAGCCGGAGCTCATCGCGGCGTATAGGGCGCGGATGCGAAGCAAAGCGAAGGGATTGGATAAGACGTGGGATGATTTCGTGCTGACGAAGTCGGAGAAGACGCTGAAGATTCGGATGCAAGATCAACAGGGCGGGAAGAAGTAGAGGTTTGAAGAACCTAGAAAATGTTTGTAGCGTAGCTATTGTGTAGGATTATACAACGACGAATGTTCGCGTATTACCTCATCTCCTCCGCCGCCTTAATGGTCCAAATGCTTCCTTTCGATGAGCACAAGTCTGAGAGGACTTTGGTGTAGGTGTGCTGACTGGGCGCGCCGTCGCCGAGGGCGTCCATGATTTCGGAACGCTTGACAACGCCGCTCTGCTTGTAGAGCAAACCTAAGATTTTCCTGCGAAGAGGGTCGATCGCGGGGTCGTTCACGGATACCAGAACGCAAATACCCTCGATGCACGCGATATCACCGTCGAACATCCCCAGAAGTTCGGCTTGTCGAAAGTATGCGCACGCCGCGACGTCGGGGGCTTGCGTCAGCAAAAACGCGCGAATGTCCGCCAAGCTCAGGTGGGTCCTCTTCTCAAACTTCGCGTACACGAGCGAGCGAACGGTGGTGAGGCGAATTTGTGAGACGTGTGGCGGTACGCTCGGCGTCGTCAATTCGTTGGTGAGCAACGTGATGTCGAGGGATGGCGCCAAGGCGAGCCACGATTCCATCTCTCGCGAGACGACGTCGGGGAATTCTGCTTCGAACGCCTCGTCGGTGGCTTCGTTGAACTCGAAACCATCTGCTGCGCTACCGTAACCTCGAGGACGAGAGAATTCTGCGAGAACTTCGCGACGCATCTTTGCCAACGTTGGATCCGATTTTGTGCTGTTACGCTTCAAACAGTTGGATACCAACTCTGGTTTGACGTTGCGCGAACGCGCGAACTGAAAGAGCGCCGAGTCTCGCATGTTTTCCCAGGTCACGTTCCCACCGCACCGCAGCGTGGACTTGGCCACCCAATTACCTTGCACCAAGTGTGCGCTGTCTTGAATCACCGCGATCAATTGTTCAGGCTCTATGGGTTCCGTCACGAATTGACGAATCCTGCTAAATTTCATGCACGACTTTTGACCCTTGGCGAACAACGCTCGAATACGTCTATCGAGCGGCAGAGACGCGAGCTGAGACTTGCTCAACCCAGTTCCATCGCCCAAAGTGTTGGCATTTTCGTCCTCGGGAGCGACGCGTTTGCTTCCGCTCACAGGGCACATGACGTCGAGGTATTCTCTCGCCGTCACCGCCTGTCCGCACGACTCGCCGTGCGTCGTCGTCACGTACGCCTTGACGAACTCTGTATCCGCATCTCCCGGCATGGAGGGCTGCAACGGAATCCATGCCTCCTCGTGCTCACGCTGCCGCAAAAACGCGTGCGACTGCACTCGCATTTCCGTCTGTTTCGCCGTCTCTCGTCGTCGCACTTGCACCTGAAGAGGCAGCAGCATGCGTTCCTCCTCCTCTTGCAACTCTCGCTCCTCTCGCGCCGCGTCGTGCGGTTGCCTCGCGCTATCCGCCGCGTCCAAATGCTGTAAACTCGGTCGCATCTGATAAACCGCCTCGATCGGCGTCAAATACATAGCCCCGTTATGTATCGTGCCCACGACCACTCCGTCTCCGTGCGCCTCCGCCTTCGCGCTCGAGCTCGTCAACAGCAGCGAAGAAATTCGCGTGTGCTCCGCCGCGTCCTCGTCTCGATTTCTTTCGCTCTCCTCGATCGGCATCGTCATCTCTAGTTTCGCCGCATCGGGTTTATATCGCACGCTCTCCACGTTCGCCACGTCGTACGGCCGATCGGGCGGTCGCAGCGGGTACTGCGTTCCTCGTCGCCGTCGCGGCGTCTCGTCAGTCCCCATCGATCGCTCTCTCGCTCGCCTCGCGCGCGTCTCGCGCGCGCTTTCCGCGCGGTTTTCGCACCTGAATCAGAACCATCTCTCCGCCATCGTCCGGCGGGCGATTAAAGTACACCGGGATCGTCTCGACGACGCTGCGTCCGTCGAAACGCGTCGTCAGTCGTCCGTCGTCAGCGGCGGCGGCGGCGTCTCTTTCGTCGTCGGTTCGCGCGCGTCGTCGCGTTCGCGTCGTCGCACGCACGGATTATCGTCGTCGAGCTCGGGCTTGATGTCCCCGCGGCTCGCGCGCATCGCGAGAGGCGGGCGTCGCGCGCTGACGACGGCGCGTCGCGCGAATCGCGGGATTCGCGCGGTGTGGACATTTGACGTTTGACATTTGACGTTTGACGCGGCGACGCTACTGGCGATGGGACGCGAGGACGTCCGGGACGGCGCTCGGACGCGAGGTCGAGGCGCGCGGCGACGCGGTGGCGGCGACGCGAAAGAGGTCGCGCGCGCGAGCGTCGGCGATGTCGGCGTCGGCGAGGGCGGCGAGCGCGCGGCGACGCGCGCGCGCGGCGACGAGGGCGGGCTCGACGTCGAGCGCGAGGGCGTCTCGCGCGGAGGGATGCGCGGCGATTTCCTCGGCGAAACGCGCGCGATGGCCCGCGGTGGACAGGAGGCGATAGACGGCGACGCGAAGGTTGACGAAATGGTCGCTCTTGTTCGCCAAGGCGGTGGAGATGATGTCGCCGAAAGATTTTGAGCCGCACGCGGCGAAAATCGCGTCGGCGAGGATGGACTCGGCTTCGTCGTCCAGGATTTCTTGTTCGCCTCGTTCGGCGCCGAACACGTTCGCCAACGCGTGCAATGCGACCACTTGCGACTCGCCGCGTCCTCGCAGCGCGCTGTCGGCCGCGGTGAAGACGACGGTCTTCGTCGTCTTGACAAAGTTTGTCGCGACGATCGCGTTCGTCAAGCACAGCTCGCCGGCGGCGTCGACGACGGCGTCGCGAAAATTCGATTCCTGGGCCGTCAGCACGCGCGCCATCTCCTGAACGAGCGCCTCATCGCTCGTCGCGCAAGTCGCCGCGATTCTCGCACCGACGATCATGGCGCGCGTGCGGAGCGCCGGGTCCGCGGTTTCGTCCAGCGTCGCCCGCACGAGCGCGTCGCCCAGCGACCCCACGCTCTTCAACCCTCTCGCAGCCGCGGAGGACGATTCCGCGACTTCGGCGAGAATCTCGAGCGACGCGAGAGACGATAATAAATCCGGACCATCAATCTCACGCACGCACGCGTCGAGCGCGCCCGATTTCACCACGACGCTCGCCGCGTCCTCGTTCGCCGCCGCCGCGCTCGCGGCGAACGCCAAACCGCGCACCTTCGCCTCGCTCGTCCCACCCTCCCGCGACGTCTCCTCCAGCACATCCCCTAAAACATCTTCCAGCATCTCTGGAAACCGCGCGCACAGCGCCAACAGCGCCCCGCTCGCCGCGATCGCCGTTCCCGTATCCTTTTCTCCGCACCGCCGCGTCGTCGCCGCGCGCGTCGCCGCCGCCGCCGCGCGCGCCCCCTCCTCCATCGTCGCCCGTTCGTACACCCCTCGCACCAGCGCGCACGCCGTCTCCACCGTCTCCGCGTCCTCGAACCCTCTCTCGAATCGCATCGCGAACGTCGCGTCGTTTTCGTCGAACGCTCGCGCGAGCGCGTCGACGCCCGCGCGCGTCTCGCCGAGCTTCCTCGCGAGCGCTCGCGCCGCCGCCGCGTCCTCCTCGCCGCCGTCCGTCGTCGACGCGCGCTCGAGCGCTTCGAAAATGTCCCGCCACGGGTGCGCGCGCAGGATGGCCGTCGCCGCGTCTTCGCTGCGTCGCGTCGTCGTCGTCAGTCGACCGAGCGCGCCCGCGCGCGAATCCATCATCGCGCGCCGTCGCGCGCCGTCGCACCTGGGCGTCCCGGGAACGACGAGACAATCGCGCGCGAGCGCGCGCAGGCTCTCGGACGCGCTCGCGCGCGACATGTCGCGCGCGCGCGTGCGTGCGGTCGCGGTCGCACATCGCGACGGCCGGACGATGTCGCGCGCGCGGTCGCGCGGTCGACGCGCGCTCGCGCTCGCGCTCGCGTGCGCGTGCGCGTGCCTCGCGTCGCGCGTCGCGCGCGCGCGCGCGTTCGACGACGCGTGGTTGGACGCGGTGGAGGACGACGTCGTCGACGAGCCGCGGGGCGATTTTGAATTCGAAGGCGCGACGCACGACGCGGCGACGACGCTCGAGGACGAGGACGACGACGCGCGCGACGCGTTCGAGGACGACGGGGCGGCGGTGACGCGGGAGCTCGCGGCGGCGGCGGCGGCGGCGGACGCGCGCGAGGACGAGGACGAGGGAAGGGAAGGCGCCGCGGTCGAGAGCGACGGCGCGACGGAGGTCGAGGACGCGGACGCGAGTGAAGACGCGCCCGAGGCGGCGGCGGCGGCGGCGGCGGACGATTCGAACGACGTCGAAGCCTCGGCGGTGGATTGGGTCGAAACGATCGAAACGGTCGAAACGGTCGAGGAAGAGGAAACGCCCGCGGCGGCGGTTGAAGTCGTCGAGACCGCGGACGAAGACGCGTCCGTCGAGGACTGGGCCGCGGCGGCGCCCACGGCGGCGTCCACGGCGGAGCCGACGGAGGCCGAGCCGATGGACGAGACCGCCGCCGACGTCGAAGGTGCGATGGAACTCGTCGAAGACGCCGACGAAGACGCGGACGATAGCAATGAAGGTTTCATCGGAGGTTTATTTTCACGCTTCGGTGGGAAGAAGGACGCGCGCAAAGTCGAAGTCGAGGAGGAAGCGCGAGACGAAGCGATCGACATCGCCGAAGCCGTCGACGAACTCCCACCGGTGCCTGACGTTCGCGAACCAGAACCGGAACCGTCGCCCGAGCCGCGTGCGATCGAACCGGTCGTGGAATCAGAACCAGAGCCCGAACGAATCGCCGAACTGGAGCCTGAACCCGTCGTCCAAGTAGAAGTCGCGCCGCCGAAATCCGAAGAACGCGAAGACACCGAACGTCGTCGCTTGCTCGAAGCGCCTCAGGCGCAACAGCAACAGATCGAAGAGCCGCCCCCGCCGAAACCGGAAATCGTGTATGTGGGCGGGTACTACAAGAGGAGTAATCCTTGGGCAAAAGGTCCGCGCGTAAAAGTCGTCGACTAACGTCGAGTTTTTGTAAACAATATTCAAGTCTTCAACGAGAAAAATACGCGCGCGACGAGGACGAGGGCATCTTTAATGAATGGTTGTGTGGTATTCCAGAGATAAAACAATGCGTTTACATCACCATACCACCGTCGACGTGGAGCGTCTGGCCGGTGATGTACGCCGCCGCCGGGTCCATGGCGAGGAACTTCACCAAACCGGCAATCTCTTCCGGTTGACCGTAGCGGCCGGCCGGAATCGTGGTGAGAATCTTCTTTTCCAACTCCTCACCGAGCACGGCCGTCATGTCCGAGGCGATGAAACCTGGGGCGATGGCGTTGCACTGAATGTTACGACCCGCGTATTCTCGCGCCACCGTCTTCGTCAAGCCAATAACACCCGCCTTCGCCGCGGAATAGTTCGCTTGACCGGCGTTACCGGTCACACCAACCACCGAGGTGATGTTGATGATGCGTCCCGAGACCGGCTTCTTCTTACCCATCGCCTTCGTCGCCGCTTGCGTGCACAAGAACACGCCCGTGAGGTTCAAGTCGATAACCTCTTGCCACTGTTGCAGCTTCATGCGCATCATGAGCGTATCGCGCGTGATCCCGGCGTTATTCACCAAGACATTCACCTCGCCAAACTTATCCATCGTCGCCTTGAACAGCGCGTCGACGTCTTCCGGCACCGCCACGTTGGCCTTCACCGCGATCGCGTCCCCGCCCGCGGCTTTGATCTTCTCGCACACCTCGTTCGCCGGTCCTTCGCTCGCCGCGTAGTTCACGACCACGCGCGCGCCTTGTTGACCGAGCGCCAGCGCGATCGCGGCGCCGATCCCTCGCGACGCGCCGGTGACGACGCAGACGGGACCCGAGGCTTCGGCCCGCGGGACGACGAGGGCGCGCGCGGCGCGCGCGACGCGACCGTGCTTGGCGGCGCGCGAGGCGAATTTCGCGACGGAGCTGCGCGAGGCGAGCGCGCGGGCGGCGACGGTGGACATATCGAAGTCAAACGCGAGCGTGGAAGTGGCGATTGCGAGAGGAGGGATTTGAAGGTTTATCCACAGCGTCTGACGCGGGCGCTTCTCGAGGCGCGCGCAAAGTCTCGCTTAATCATCGTTTGTCGTTTACATATGTTGCTCGAAAAGGCATCGATTGTGTCCTACGCTAACCGTGGGTGTCTAGAATGCGCCGAAACGCGAGGCAGAGGCGGCGAGACGAAACGCGCGCCGTCGGTTGGTTGGTCGCGTCGAGAGACGCGCCGCCGAGACGCGCGAGAGAAAACCGCCTCATTTGATCGCCTTATTTAATATGCCCCGTCCTCGTCTTCGTCGTAATCACCATCATCGTCCACAGTGGCGTCTTGGTACTGCTGGTACTCGGACACCAAATCGTTCATGTTAGATTCAGCCTCAGTGAACTCCATCTCGTCCATACCCTCACCCGTGTACCAGTGCAAGAAAGCCTTGCGACGGAACATCGACGTGAACGCTTCGCTGACGCGCTTGAACATCTCTTGAATCGCGGTAGTGTTACCGACAAAGGTGGCGGACATCTTAAGACCCTTGGGAGGGATGTCGCACACCGAGCTCTTCACGTTGTTAGGAATCCACTCCACGAAGTACGCCGAATTTTTGTTTTGAACATTCAAGAGTTGTTCGTCAACTTCCTTGGTTGACATGCGACCGCGGTAAAGCGCAGAGGCGGTGAGGTAGCGGCCGTGACGCGGATCGGCGGCGCACATCATGTTTTTGGCGTCCCACATTTGCGCGGTGATTTCCGGCACAGAAAGCGCGCGGTACTGTTGCGCGCCTCTGGACGTGAGCGGCGCGAAACCAACCATGAAGAAGTGCAAGCGCGGGAACGGCACCAAGTTCACCGCGAGTTTACGCAAATCAGCGTTGAGCTGACCCGGGAATCGCAAGCAGCAAGTGATACCGGACATAACCGCCGAAATCAAGTGGTTCAAGTCACCAAACGTCGGGTTCGTGAGTTTCAGCGTGCGGAAGCAGATGTCGTAAAGCGCTTCGTTGTCGAGCACGACGCACTCGTCGGCGTTTTCGACGAGCTGGTGCACGGAAAGCGTGGCGTTGTACGGCTCGACCACGGTGTCGGACACCTTGGGCGACGGTACGACAGAGAACGTGAGCATCATGCGATCGGGGTACTCTTCGCGAATCTTCGAGATGAGAAGCGTCCCCATACCGGAACCGGTACCGCCTCCGAGCGAGTGCGCCACTTGGAAACCTTGCAAGCAGTCGCATGATTCAGCCTCTTTTCGCACCACGTCCATCACGGAATCGATCAACTCCGCACCTTCGGTGTAGTGACCCTTGGCCCAGTTATTCCCCGCACCAGTCTGTCCGAACACAAAGTTGTCCGGTCGGAAGATTTGTCCGTACGGTCCCGAGCGCACGGAATCCATCGTCCCCGGCTCGAGATCCATGAGCACGGCGCGCGGCACGTAGCGTCCTACATCATCGCATCGCGTCATCGCACATCTCGTCAGTCTCTCTGTTCGTTCGTTTTCCTCTCACCCCACCGCTCGCGCTTCGCGCGCGCGTCTCTCGCGTCCCGCTCCAGTGACATATAGCCGTTAGCGCCCACGCCCGATCGAGCGCATCACGTACCTCCGTTCGCTTCGTTGTAGTACACGTTCACGCGCTCGAGCTGCAAATCAGAATCACCGATATACGTCCCATCGGCCCCGATCCCGTGCTCGTCGCAGATAACCTATCGCGCGCCGTCGTCGTCGTCGATCGTTCGCGTCAGTCGTCGATCTCGCGTTCGCGACAGATGACGTGAAATCGCCCTCGCATTCGCGCTCGCGACGGTCGAAGCGCGCGCGCGAGGCGTGACGTACCTCCCAGAACTTCGCCCCGATCTGGTTACCGCACTGGCCGCCCTGGATGTGGACGATTTCGCTGTTCACGAGGGAAAGATTACGCGCACATTCGTCAGCGAGCGATCCAACTTCAAACGTCGCGGGCGCGGGATCGCGGTTTCGACGCGCGCGCGCGCGCGTCGACGCGCGCGCGTCGACGCGATTGAATGAAGAAAAAGTCGACGCACCGCATGTCTACGACGAGAGGCGCGCGTTCGGCGCTCGCGCGGCGTCGCGAGGTCGAGTGTGCGGATTGTTTGTTCGAACGTCGTCCCCCTGGGGCGTTTTCGATTTTGATTGGCAAAAACAGGGCGGTGTACGCGAGAGCGGGCGCGCGCGCGCCTATTCACTCGCGATCCCGCCCACGCTCGAGCGCGCGATGCATGACAGACGCACTCAAAGCGTTTATGACGCCGAGTGCGATTAAACCGACCCTGGCGCGCCGCTCGAACGCGGCCAAGACGCAGAGCGAGGCGAAGACAAAGGCTCGACCGAGAACGGTGCTGCGGTAAAACGATTCGGCGCCGAAACCTCGAAGTTCGTACAGCGGCGTGCCGACGTAATACGCCCCAAACGTCACGCAAAGCACTCCAAACACGCGAATCCACGCGCTCGTGATGTCTGCGGCGTTAAACAGGATGGAAAACGTCGCCGCGGGCGCGACGAGCAACGCCAAACCGACGGCGCCGATGTACGCGCCCGTCAACAGACTCGATCGCCGCACGCTCGTCGACGTCGAGCAATCTCCTCCGACGTTTTCATCGCATATGACCACATCCACGCCGTCCGCCGCCGCGCGCGCGACCGCCGGCCGTCCAGTCGCGTCCTTCGCCGTCGACAACCGCCACCGCGCGCCGCCGACGCGCAGCGCCGCCGGCCGCATGTCGATCGCCCGCACGCACGCGTCTGGTTCGCAAGCCTCGACTTCACCCAAGAGCGAGCCCCAGACGGTGACGTCGCCGCGCGTCGCGCGCACCGCACCGTCCCGCTCGACGTCCCCGCACACCAACACATCGCCGTCGTGTTCGACGCGCTCTCCAGCGCGCACCGTGCGCGAAATCACGAGCGCGGGCGCGCGCGGCGGCGTCGAGACCGCCCGCGCGCGACACCGCGGCGACGCGCGCGCGCGCGTCCCGGAGGCGACGCGGGCCGCCGCCGCGCGCATCCGTCACACAGTGGCGCTCGGCGTCACGTCGCGCGCGGTGTCGTCGCGCCGCGCGCCGCCGCGCGCGCGACGATCGCTCGCGCTCGCGCTCGCGGCTCTGTGCGTCGCGTTCGTCGCGCGCCGCGCGCGCGCACCGCGCGCGATGGGCGCCGGAACGTCGACGAAGGATGGCGGAGTGGATATCGATGTCGTCGCGCCGAAGCGCGTCGTGTCGTACGCGCGCGCGAGCGGCGACGCGGCGACGAAGTGCGAGCGCGTGCTCGAAGACTTGCGCGCGGGCGCGCTGGACGACGCGACGGAGCTGGACGTGTCTAACTGCGGGCTGACCGAACTGCCGGACGCCGTCGGGCGACTGACGCGCCTGGAGTTTCTCAACGCGGGCGGGAACGCGCTGCGAACGTTGCCGGAGAGCATCGAGAATTGTCGCAAATTGAAGCGGGCGTTCTTTCTGGGGAACGCGTTCGAGCGCGTGCCCGAGGTGCTGGGACGGTTGCCAGAGTTGTTTATGGTTTCGTTCAAAGCGTGCGCGGTGCGAGAAGTGAGCGAGGACGCGCTGGCGCCGAGTCTTGGGTGGTTGATTTTGAGTGATAATCAAATCGAACGGTTGCCGGCGTCGCTCGGACGGTGCGCGCCGATGCGAAAGTTGATGTTAGCGGGGAACAAGTTGCGCGCGTTGCCGGAGAGCATGCGGGAGTTGAAGAATTTAGAGTTACTCAGACTGGCGGACAATCGCTTTGAAACGTTTCCGAGTTGGATATTGGAGTCGCCTCGACTGAGTTGGTTCGCCGCCGCCGCGAATCCCGCGACGGATACGATCGGAGATAAAGCAAAGACACGTGCAAATTCTGCAGACGTGGTGACGGTGGATTGGTCCGAGCTCGGCGTGGCCGAGGACGCCGAGCCGCTCGGTAAAGGCGCGTCGGGCGCCGTGTATGCGGGACGATGGAACGGCGAGACCGTGGCGGTGAAGGTGTACAACAACGCCGCAAAGACAAGCGACGGGCGCCCGGAAGATGAGATGACGGCATCGGTGCTCGCGGCGACGATTAAGAGCGAGGGTACGATCAAGACAATCGCGCGATTTCAACGCGGCGATTCGCGAGGCTTGGTGATGCAATATCTTGACCACGCTTCGTGGAAGGACCTCGGGAAACCTCCGAGCTTTGATACAGTGGCGAGAGATACGTACGATGACGATGTTCGATTCACGGCGAAAGAAATCATGGCTGTCGCGCGAGACGTTGGTTCGGCGCTTCGAGAGTTGCACGCGATGGGCGTCGTCCACGGCGACGTCTACGCGCACAACATTTTGCACGTCAAAGAATCTCCAGGCATCGAACCACGCGCAAAACTCGGCGATTTCGGCGCCGCCTGGTTCTACGAAAGAGATTCATCGAACGCACGAACGATAGAACTCAACGAAGCGCGAGCGTTCGGCGCCGTGTTGGAGGAGGTGTGCGCGAGGCACGACGGCGTCGACGGCGTCCATCCCATCGCCGCGCTCGCCGCGCTCGCCGCCGGGCTGCTCGGCGAGCGCGGCGGTCGTTTATTATTCGACGACATCGTTCAGCGCATCGCCGCCATTCAACTCGACTAGCCCGTAGTATTTTAATTTAATGTGTTGAGATATTTCGCCGCGCGGCAGTTCAAAACAGTTATGCGAGCCAATTAATCAATCCGTACACCCGCGCGCTCACCTCCGTCGCGCGCGCGCTCAGAAGCCACGATGTTTCGAAACGCGCTTCGTGGTGCTTCTCGCGCGCTCATATCGCGCACGTCTTCGCACCCATCGCGCATCGCGCACCCGCGAACGTACGCCCTCGTGCCGATGGTGCTCGAGCAAACGAACCGTGGCGAGCGCGTGTTCGACATCTACTCGCGCCTGCTCAAAGAGCGCATCGTTTTCGTGAACGGACCGATCGACGACAACGTGTCCTCGCTCACGGTGGCGCAGCTGCTGTTTCTCGAGAGCGTGAGCCCGACGCAGCCGATTTGGATGTACATCAACTCCCCGGGAGGAAGCGTGACGGCTGGATTGGGGATTTATGACACCATGCAGTACGTGTCGCCGCCCATACACACGCTGTGCGTGGGACAGGCGAGTAGTATGGGGTCGCTGTTGCTCGCGGCGGGCGAACCGGGTCAAAGGAGAAGTTTACCGCATTCGCGCGTGATGTTGCATCAACCGAGCGGAGGGGCCTCGGGGCAGGCGAGCGATATCGCCATTCACGCGCAAGAGATATTGAACGTTCGCCAGAAGCTCGTTCAGATTTACATGAAACATACCAAGCAAAATTTCGACTCGATCGGCGTGACTCTGGAGCGTGATACGTTCATGACTCCTGAAGACGCTAAGGAGTTTGGACTCATTGATGAAGTCATCGAAACCCGACCCGCGGAGACGTCTCCGGTTTCCGGAGAATAGTCTTCGTTTTTACTTTAGAGTAGTTTAACCTGGTTCTCTTATAGAACTGCGCTGTAATGTTGCCTTATGTGTCTTATTTCATCACGATTTTATCGACGTGCCTAAAACCTCTTCAAGGCGCTCGCGTTGAGTCTCTTTAGCAGCGATGCCTTCCGTAGGGTCTCGCCATTTCATGCGCAACACGTGCGTCGATCCTGATGCGCAACCGACGAGAATGACTGGCGCGTCATGCGCGTATGTCACGCTCACCGCGGCTGTTTTATCGTCTGTGATTGAAAGTTCATGTTTTGGCACCACCGAGGAGGATGCCAAATCCCAAATCTCGATCGTCCCGGCGTCCGTCACCAGTGCGAATTCTGTCGCGCACCATGGGCTCCAGTCCACGGCGTTGATGGGCTGTTGGCTGTACTCGATCACAACGCGAGGCTGAATCAGGCTCGATGCTTTCAATCGTGATGATGCCTCGTCGATGGACGCAAATGCGTCGTCGTCTCTTTGAGTATCATCGAGAAAAACGCGCACCGTCCAATCCGCAGAGCACGTCACGAAAACGCGTTCGTGGAACGGATTGAACTTGATCGCGTACACAGGACCGACGTGTGAGGCGTACGAGGCCAAGTATTGATCAGAGTACGACAAGGAACATTTGTGGATTTTCCCTTCCTCCGTTCCGACGACGTAGTACTTTGCATCCGACGAAAAGTCCAGACACATCACCCCGCTGTGCTGAACAAGATCCCCCCCGCGCGTCTCACTCGCCTTCGAGCTCACGGCTCCATCGTTCTCGACACCCGGCGGCGACCACCGCACGGCGAGCACCTCCGTCCCGTACAAGCCATCGCGCAAATCCCATCGCATAACTTTGCCATCCGTCGACGCCGAGACCAGAGCGGTTACCGTATCCACATTCTCTTCGTCTTCGAATCCATCGGTTGCTTTCACCGCAACCCACGTGACCGCCCACACCGGATCGCTGTGTCTTTGCTCGCTCGACGTGATTTGACCACGTCGAGTCGTCGTCGTCATCGTCGTCGAATCGCTCGTCGTCGCCGAGCCATCGCGCGACACAAATTCTCCAACGTCGTAAACGAATACTTCACCGTCGTAACACCCCACGGCGAGTAAGTTCGGATCGCGACGCGACCAATCTATGGACATCACACCACTTTCGAGTCGTAAGACGCACAGGGGTGCTTCCGATCTAATCGACCAAAAAGCCAGCGCGCCCTTTTCACGCGTTTCCCGATTCGCCCCCGCAAAACTAAACTCGCCGTACGCGACGCACACTAGGTCTCCCCATACCGGATTTAACTTCACGCTCGACACGTTCATCCCTCGCGTTTGCTCGCACGTTAGTATCGTGAGCGCGCTCAGAGCGCTCGCGTCGTCGTCGCTCGGACGTAAACCGCGATACTTCAAGCAATACTCCAATCGCTCGCGTTCTCGCAGCGCGGATTCCATCGCGCGTAAAACGTTCACGCGAATCTCCGGCGCTCGCGACGACGACGCGCCATTAACACTATCATCGTCATCGCGATCACAATCGAACTCATCCGCTTGCACCACGCGCACCTCCCGCTCGATTCTTTCGGTCAACGCGTGCGCGTCGAAGCGCAGCGCGCCCAACGTTTGCGCGCTCGCGTCGTTCACTCGTACGCGCGCCGCGCGTCGATCTTCAACCCTCGCCAAGTACGCCAAGTCTCTTGCGCGCGCATCGCCGTCGTCATCGCTCGACGATTCGCTTTCAGATCCATCCGCGCGAACAATCTCAATCGTCGACGCGCGTTCGCGTTCGCCTCGACTTCCTCGTCCTCGATCGCGACGCGCGAGCGCATCTTGCCCTATCGCGCACTCCGCGCTCGTCGTCTCGCTCGTCTCGCTCAAAACCGTCCCGAACGCGCTCACCGACGCCGTGAGCGACGGTCTCGGCGCGCGCGCGTCCGCGCGTTCCCGCGTCGTCGTCGCTTCCGCGCCGATTGATCTTCCGCCGAGCGGTCGCGGCGTCACCTCGCGCCCGTCGTCGTCGAACACCCGTCGCGCGCTCCCCGCGTCGTCGACGCTCGCGCTCGCGCTCGACCCGGGCGGTTTCGCCGCGCGCTTGCGCGCGTGACGCGACATCGCGCGACTAAAACTGGCGCGCCAGGCGTTGACTCGCTCGACGCGCGCGAAAGGCGTTACTTTAATAAACGCTCGAGTCGCGCGCGCGCTCGGGCGCACTCGACGACGCGCGCGCGGACGCGGCGCGAGAGGCGAACGGCGATGGATCTCGACGACATCGATGCCGCGCTCGACGCGATCCCGCTCGAGACGTGGGAGCCGACGCCGTCGCACCGACGCGCGCGAACTGAACGACGAAGGGCGGAGTGCGAAGCGTTATTCGGACTGAAGGCGCCGACGAGCGCGTTGACGGCGATGGCGACGAGCGCGGTGATCGTGCGAGCGTTGACTGCGCCGCACGCTGACACAAGGCGTTTGGAGCGCGCGATGGTGGCGGCGGAGGCGCACGAGCGCGAGTTGGGTTCGGGGGCAAAGGCGCGGTTCGCGGACGTCGGGACTGGGATGCGGATGCGGTATCGCGAGTACGGCGGCGATGATCGCGTCGTGCTCGTTTTGCACGACGTCGGGGAGTGTGGAGACGTGTATTGTGGTATCGCAAAGTCTTTGAGTGAGCGCGGGTATCGGGCGTACACGATCGATTTGCGTGGACATGGCGAGACGACGTGGTCGCGCGAAAAGCGATACTCGCCGAGCGATTTAGCCGACGACATCGAGTCTTTCATCATCGAGCTCGATTTATACGTTCGACCGTTGACGATCGTCGGAATCGGTATGGGTGGCATCGTCGCGACGATGGTGGAAAACAAGAACCCGAGGCTGGTCGCGTCGACGGTGCTGGTGGAATGTTCGCCGCTGGCTCCGATCGACGCGTTTGCATTCCACCCATTGCAAGCAGCGGCGTTTGAGGACGCGGTAGGTGCGGTACACGCATTATTATCGCCGTCTATCACCACAAGTGACGTGGACTCGGAGCGGCGTAACTTGAAACACGTGTGCTTGCGCGCGCTTTGCACGATCACGCGCGGTTCGCGACGCGACGATGGCGCAGAGGCGCTATGGCGCTGGCGAATGGATCCTGAGTTTTATTGCGAGTACGACGAAGACTCAGTGTGGAGATCGATCGAAACTGTGTCGTGCCATTTCGCAGTTGTATACGGTGAACACTCCTCGCGCATCGACGCGCGCGACGCCGAGCTCATCGTCAAAGCGGCTTCGATGAACGCCAAATCGTCGCGCGCGTACGTCGTCGCCGGCGCCTCGCGTTTCGTCGTCGAAGACGCGATGGCAGATACGCGAGACATGATCATGTACGCCCTCATGCGAGCTGACGACGATATGTTGGTGAAGAACAAACAAGCACGAACGCCAGAACTCCTCGGGATCCGTCCACTCCCGCAATACGCCACTTTGGAGGAAGCGATGAAGGCGCTCGCTCCGCGCCCAGTGCCGACATCCGCCGTCGTGGAAGAAGCCTTACGCGACGCTCGCAAAGATGACGAGTGCGAGAGCGACGACGACACACATCGATTCAATAATCGCACGAAACTCATACAAAACGATCCAGAATACTTCGGGTTCGTCGGATGAATCTTGGAGACGGATCGAGCGCGGCCGACGCCGCGCAGCGCCGCCCGAGCGTCCCGCGGCGTCATAACGCACCGCGCGCCGGACGCACGACGCGCGCGATGCTCGCGACGCGCCTCGCGACGCCATGTGCGAACACACGCGCGCGTATCACCTCCTCGACGCACCACCGCGCGCCGTTGACGCGTAAATTTGCTCGCAAAGTCGTCGTCCCGCTCAGGGCGGCTGAGACTTCGGGACAAACTGAGGAAGAATCCACGTCGTTCAAGCCAGCGGATGAGATAAACCTCGACGGCATGCGCAAGGAAACGCAGCGACGCATCGAGCGCGCGCTGAAGAAGGTGGGCAAGGCGACGACGAAACTTCGCGTGGCGCGAGAGACGGTGGAAGCGCTCATGGCAAAGGAGGACGCGAGCGAAGCCGAGTTAGCCGCCTGTCCGGACGTCGACGCGATCGCGAGCGATCTCACGAGTTGCAAGACTGAGCTCAATGATTTAAATGCGTTGAGTGACGTATTGCGTGGGTGTAAGAGCGTGAATTCGCCGATGTTCGTCGATGACGCGTACGAGCGCGCGAAGGCGTTGCGCGTGGACGACGCGCCGCCCGCGCGACCGCCGCGAGTGCCAAAGGTGAAAGGGCCGAGGTCGGATAAACCGAGGATGCCGTACTGGACGTTCGTCAGCGTGGATGGGATTGATATACGCGTCGGGCGAACGTCCTCAGATAACGATAGCGTGAGTTGTGATCCGCAGTGTCGCGACTCGAGAGACTGGTGGATGCACGCGGCGGGGTGTCCGGGATCGCACGTCGTCATTCGATACACCGGAGACGATTTACCGAAGGAAACGATGATAGACGCGGCGGTTTTAGCGGCTGCGAATAGTAAGGCCAATCAGGTCGGGCGCGCGCCCGTGTCGCTAGTGCGATGCCGGCAAGTGAGTAAACCACGCGGCGCCAAGCCTGGACTGGTGCAGTTGAGCGGCGACGTGCGCACGGTGACTGTAAACGTCAAAGACGAGGCCGCGCGCTTAGAACGATTGATGACGACGAAAAGTTGAAGGAAAGTGATAATTATTTGATAACAACTTGCATATTTGAACAGAGAGCAGCGTACACTAGTAATTACAGCGTGCGGCGATTCGTGAGCGCTCACCTTGTTCGCGCGGCGGGATTTGAAATTTTCTCGTCCTTGTGCGTGCGAACGATTTGATTGACTGGTATGTACGGCACCCACTCTTCCGGTGGATTTACGAACCGTCCATGGCGCGTATACATGCACATGTTCGCCACCGTCGGCGCCGTGGGCGTCGTTCGAAGCCGCATCCCGCTTTGTGACAACGTTTTGTCGCCCTTCTTGTTGTTGCACTTCGCGCACGCCGTGGCGAGATTCTCCCACGCCCAGGGCCCACCTTTCGACGCCGGCACCACGTGATCGACGGTGAGATTCTCACCCTTCCCACAGTACTGACACCGAAACCCATCCCTGATGAAGATATTTTTTCTATGCAACGAAATCAAAGGCGTTTTGTGACTCTGGTGCCTATTGTAAGATCGCGTGCGCACCACCGCCGGCACGTAATACGCCTCCTCCGCGCTCAGCGCCCAAGGCCCGTCGTAGTAACTGATCACGTCCACCTTCATCATCATCTGCAGCACCATCGCTCGCTGCCACGGCACGATATCGATCGTCTGATACCCGACGTCCAGGACCAACACGCGTTCGTCGCTCGCGAGCTCCAGCTTTCCATCCGTCGCTTCCTTGACCAAGCTCGTCGGCAGCGCGACCGCGTTCGCGTGCGCCCCGACGCTTCGCGCGTCGTCCCCGCGCTTCGCCGCGCGTTTGCGCGCCGCGGGGCGTCGATTTCCCGCGTTTCCCGCGCGCTGCGCTCGCATCGTCGCGGCGACGCGCGACATGTTCGCCAAGTTTGAAATTCGTCGCGACGCGTCGTTCGTTTCGACGCGCGCGCGCGCGAGAGAGGCGAGACGAACGCGCGCGCGCGCGCGCGGAGTTCGCGCGCGCGCGACGATTCGCGATGGGACGCGCGACCGGCGCGGCGGTGCGCGGGACGACGATGAATGATGATTCTCGGGCGCAACTGTTTTTAACCGTCTCCGGCGGTCCGGCGCCACGCGCGGCGGATGGGAACGGAACGGATTGGATTGATTGGACGCGTCGCGTTACACGCGCGGCGGACGGCGGTGACTAAACTACGCGGATGGAACGCTCGTGACTTGGGCGTCGGCGGCGAAGTCGGCGCCGCAGGTATCGCACGACGATCGACGTTCGCAAAAGATGCTGAGGCACACCGAGCACACGAAGCCGACGCTCACCGGACGCTTGTGGCAGAAACAAGAGGCTCGAAAGTCGACGCCGCGCGCGGCGGGGAGCTTGAGGTGAGAGCGACTGCGCATGTCCAGGGCGGCGGTGGAGAGGAGGTATTGAAGCAAACCGGCGCCATGCGTGGGCTTTACGTAGGCGCCGCGAGTGATGTGCGCGGCTTGTTGGAGAAACGGCGAATCGTGCTCGCCGAGCGCGAACGCGTCTATGGGTATTGATTGTCGTTGCGCCGAAAATATCGCGTTCATCATCGAGATGTAATCCGTGGGATTGTCTTGAGATGCTTGTAAGCACAGAATGCGCGGTCTGACTCGTAAACCGGCGGCGGTTTCCAGCGTTTGCGCGCGGTTGCAGTAACACAGCGCCAGACTCAACGCGCCGGCGAAAGGCGACGACATCGCCGCGCGCGACGATGGGGTCGCCGTCTTCGTACGCTTCTTACCCGTCGCACTTGCCGAAGCGTCTCCAGCGTTTAACTCTCCTAACCGCGTCAACATCGTCGGTCCCGCTTCCGTTTGCAACGGATCCAAGCCGCCCACCTTGTTCGTCCAACGCGCGTCCTCCGCGTCCTCGGCCTCGTCGTCGATGGCCCCACCCAACGGCGACGTATACAGATAATGGCATCCATCGTCGTGCACCGCGATCACCGCCGCTCTATTTTGCTGATTCAAAGCAAAGAAACTATTCAGAAACACCGTCGTGGCCTCGAGCACGCTCGACAACCCGTTCGCCGCCGCGGTGCCGTCTCCCTTCCCCTCGCTCGCCGCCCAGTACCGCGGGTTCGTCTCCACGAGTACAACTAAAAGTGACTTATCGTCCGCCACGTCGTCTTCGCGAGCGGCCATGATTTACTCGGACGACGCGCCGTCTCGTCTCTCTTCGGCGGCGACGGCGACGTCCCCTCGAATCGCCCTCTCGTCGAAATCGTCGTCAAAGTCGTCGAAGAACCCGATATCCGTCCGCACCGCGCCCTGTCCCGCGTCAAAACGTTCCGCACCGACGACTCGCTCTATCTCTGTGCGTCACGCGAGGCGCGCGCGTCAGTCACGGTTGGAAACGCTGATTGAGATTCTCACGCAGCGATTCAGAGAAACGTCGTCGCGTCGTCGCGTCGCGCACCCGTGTCGAGCGCGGTCTCGTCTTCGATCGTCCCCGTCCTCGGGTCTTGCTGCGGCTTCCCTCGCTCGCCGCGCATGAAACTCCGCGCGTCACGCAGTGTGTCGTCGACTCGAGCGCACGAAGAGAAACATGTTATTTTACAGTCGTCGCGCGAACGCAAACTACATTAAATTCTAAAGCCTGCACGCGTCGAGGGCGCCGATGAAGCCGCGAGAATCCGAGATTGGACTCTCACCCTTGTGCTCGAAAACTGAGAACATGCCGAGGCCGCCGACGCGCGATTCCAAACCTTTCATCAGCATGCACTGGTGGTCGACTTCGACGCGCCTGCCGGCGAGCGCGGCGTCGTCCAAATCGCAACCGACGACGTACGTCTTCGGCATGTTATCCGTCGACGCGTCGTTGCAGTGCGCGCGGGCGACGACGGTGTCGAGGAGAACGACTTTGACGCGGTCGTGGCTCAGTCGCGCGACGCCGCTTAACTCCGCAGTCGTGCCTGGCACCGAACCATCTTTGCCCAAGAGCGCGGCGTCGACGCTGACTTCGTACGGTTTCGTTTTGAACGGCGCCGCATCGACCGGACCCTGCCCGTTCGCTAATTTCCATCGCAAGCCCGTCTTCACGCTGAGGATGTGGTTGAGAACGAAGGCGACGTTCGATCGCCAGCTGAGTTCCGCCGATCCTAAATCGCTCGACGCTCCCGCAGCCTCTAAAACGTCCGCGGGAACGTCCGCATCCCTACTCGTGAACATATCATCAATCAACGACTGCGAGCCCGGGGTGAAGATCAAGAAATCATCACGAAGACTTGCGAGCGAGGTCCCACCCGTCCAAACGCGCAAATCCTTCTCGGTGACGACGTTCGAGTGCACGCCTCGCATCGCGAACACGCTATTTCGCCCGTGTCTTGAAATCGAATCCGCGACGACTTCCATCGGATTCCTACGAAATCTTATCGTCGGTTGCGCGAGGATCACCGAGTACCCTTCGCTTAAAAGCTCCTTCGCGCTCTCGAGCGAAGCCCACCGACACGCGTCTTCGCGCGACTCGCCGTCGAGCGAAAATTTCTCCGCGCTCGCGCTCGCGTCGAACACCGGCGCATCCAGCGATTGTAACGTCTTTAAACACGCGTCGTCGACGCATCCAATCATGAATTTACGCACGCCGACGTCTTTCAAAGACAACGCCCACTCGTATGTCTGCGCGAGCGACTCCCCGGTCGACAGCGCGAGCACCACCACGCGATGGGCCACCGCCGGGACGAACTTGCGCCCGTCGACGTTCGCCTCGATCGCGACGTGCGCCCAACGCGCGAGCGGGGCCGCGGACGTCCACGTCCGACCGAGCCGCGTCACGGCGCCTCGCCGCGCCGGGATGTTGGCGATGAAATCGGCGCTCACGAAGACGCCGACGGCGACGAATATGCCCAGGACGAAGAAACGCGCGAACTCCTTGCCTATGATTCTACTCCCGCGCGATTTCTCGCGCGGCGTCGAGGGCTCTTCGCCGAGGAGCGCGGTGCGATCGTCCATGGTGTGCGGTGGGTGGGTGTTCAGCGACGTTTTCGGCGTTTTCGGGAGATCGATACGAATTAAACAATCCAACGCGCTAATCGGTGCAGGTGGTAGAATTTCGATGCTAAATATCGTCGTACACGAGCATGTCGCGCTTGACGACGTCTCCGCCGTCGTCGACTATTTCGCCGTCGCGAATGCGTTCGAGTTCCTCCAACGCGCGTTGGCGGATCTCATCTCCGAAAGGCTTGTCGCCTTTGGCCTGCACGCTGTATTCAACCATAACGACGCGCCCGTCCACGATCACTGGCTCTTTGTCGGGATCGTTCATGTGCGCGATGGCGGCGTTTACGATTTTCTCCGCCGACGCCGAATCCGCAAAGGTGACGAAACCGAAGTGCTTTCTCTCGATCACGCGACAGCTGTTGACGCGGCCGTAGCGATAGCACGCCAACGATAGACTCTCGATCGTGCAACCGTCCGGTAAGTCGCTGATGAAGATCTCGCGCTCGCCCTTGTCCGTCCTCTCCCCCACGCCGTCGGTGGCTTCCGGGAACGGCGTAGGCGTGTTCATCTTCTGTCGTTTCGCGATTCCAGGAGAGAGCAAACCCGGTCGCTTCGGTCGCTTCACCTCCTTCTTGCCCTGCGACGCGTCCTCTTCGACGGGCGCCGGTGCCTCTTCCACGGGTTCCGCCTTCGCCTCCGCCTCGGGCGCCGCCTCGGGCTCCGGCGCCTTCGTCTCCGTCGACGCGTACCCGACCACGGTATCCGCGTACCCGAACGTCTCCTCCTCCGCCGCCTTCACAACCACCGGAGCAACCTTCGGCGCGCGTTTCCCCATCGTAAACACCAACTTCGGCTTCTTATCCTCCTCCGATTCCTTCTCCGCCGCCGTCGTCGCCGCCGCCCGCGCGTTCAACGCCGCCACGCCGGGCTCTTTCTTCTTATGCAATCCCGCCAGAATCGCCTTCGCGCGCGCGTGCGCGGGATCCACCGGTTCCTCCGCCGCCCTCTCGTCCCCCCCCCCTCCTCCGACGCGCGCGTTTCCCCTCGCGTCGTCTCGTCCGCCGCGTCCTCCGCGTCCGCCGCCGCCGTCGCGTCCGCGCCCGCTCGATTCCGCCCCCTCGCGCGTCGTCCCTCGCGCGTCGCCCCGCGCGCCGTTCGCCGCGCTCATCCTCGCGCCGTTCACGCGCGCGTCCTCGCGCGCCTTGGCTTCCTCGCGCCGCGCGCGCGCCTCTTTCTTTTGTCGCAGCAATTCATACTTTCGTCGCAGTTCCAGGTCCTCCTTCGTCGCCACGGTGAACGTCTTCTTCGGCGGCATGGCCGCGCGACGCGTCGTCTTCGCGTCGGTCACGTCGCGCGCGGCGTCGCGCGCGGCGTCGCGCGTCGGCGCGTCGGCGTGTCGCGTTTCCGCGCCCATCCATCCATCCGTCGCCCGCACGTCGACGCGCGCGATGCGATTCGCCGTCGTCGACGACGCGCTCGACGCCGACGCGTTCGCGCGCGTCGGCGCGTTCGTCGACGCGTACGTCGCGCTCGCGGACGGCGGGTACGACCCCGCGACGTCGCGCGAGGGATGGTTGGACGAGGACGCGGTCGGCGGCGACGACGACGCGACGACGACGACGACGACGACGACGCTGACGACGACGCTGACGAGCGCGTTCTGGACGCCGAGACGCGCGCTCGCGGCGCCGCGGTGCGCGATCGAGGCGCTCGCGGGCGGGTGCGCGGCGGCGCTCGGGCTCGCCGACGACGACGCGCTCGCGGGCGCGGAGTGGTGGATACAAGACGTCGCGTGGAACGAGCGGCCGAAGGCGTATCACGCGGATTGTGACGTGGCGATGCGCGATGGGGTCGGGACGAGGACGTTTCCGGCGATGGCGAGCGTGTTTTACGTCGACGGGGAGCGAGGGGGAGGCGCGACGGCGGCGTTCGATCAGACGACGGCGAGCGAGGCGGGCGAGGAGACGGCGAGCGGACTCTGGCCGGAGACGCCGGAGAGGGTGTTCGCGTGCGAGGTGAGGAAGAATAGGTTGATGGCGTTCGAGGGCGATCGTTGGCACGGGGTTTTGGCGAACGAGGGTGGGTTTCGCGGGCAACGCGTGACGGTGCTCGTGAATTGGTGGCGCGAGCGACCGTCGGGGGCGAGGAATTTGCCGAATAGGTTCGTGAGTCCGACGCGAACGGCGCGATTGGGGAAGTGCGTGCCCGTCGAGCCGTGCGTCGTGAAGCGCGCGTCGTACGAGGACGATCGCGCGGCGTGGGAGGCGCAAGAAATGCCGGCCGTCGCGGGCCAATCCGTCGTCGAGTTCGATTATCGAAGCGGTTGACGACGAAGCGGTGGTTACGGTGGGGGTAGTTTTAGCTCGTAGAGAATGAATATTATTTAGAATTTAAAAATCGATGATTTTTTCCTTGTACATCTTCTCTCGAATCACGTCTTCGCACTTTTTGAAATCCGGCAACGAGCGAATCTCAACCTTTTCTCCGTTCCGAAGCGTGACGACCATGTCCCCCCAAGCCCCGATCCCGCGGCCGACGGAGATGACGTCCGCGATTTGATCCAACGGAATATCCGTGCGCTCCTTCCTCAACGGAGATTCCGAAATCACGCTCACGCGCTTGTCCGTAATCTTATACTTCAACCAGAGCGCGCGACCGACGGCTTGAATCGCCAACGGAATCCACACCAGCGTCCACGACATCGCCACGTTCGCCACCACCTCCCCTCTCGCCGGCGGTCCTTCGAACACAATCGTCTCGTTACCCCAATCGATCGCCGGCTCATCGATGTTCTCCGTCACCGTGAATTCGCGCACGCCCTTCGCTCGGCTCTGCTGCGACGCCGCGCTTCGCTTCGGCGCGTCGCCGACCTCATCCGCCGCACCCGTCGAGCTGTTCGCCGCCCGCTTCGACCGCTTCCCTCGCAGCGCGCCGAGTTTCGCCTCGAATTCATCCTCCGTCTCCTCGCTCGCCCGCGTCACGACCGAGGCGCGTCCCGCGCGTCGTCCCGCCGTCGTCATCATCGCCGACGTCACCATCATCGTCCCGCGCGCTTTTCGCGCGCGTCGCGTCGCGTTCGCGCTCTGTCGCGTCCCGCTCCGCGTCGACGCGAGCGCGCCCATCGTCGTCGTCATCGCCGTCGGCATCGCGCGTCGTCGTCGCGCGTCGTCGTCGTGTGTCGCGCGCGCGTCGGCGCGCCGAGTGGATAAAGTCTCACGACCGGGACATGTAACACACGGATTACAAGACGCGCGTCGAATCCTCCCGCGCGCGTCGTCGCACAGCGCGTCGCGCGATGCCTCGAAGACGCGCGCGCGCGCGCTCGAGCGTCGCGCTCGTCGCGCTCGTCGCGATCGTCGCCTCGCGCGGTGGAATACGCGGTGCGAACGCGCGCGCGGTCGCGAATCGTCGAGCGGGAGACGACGGGACGCGCGCGCTGGCGCGCGCGGTTCGCGACGGTGGGAGCGCGCGGGACGCGCTCGCGACGCTGGTGCGGAGCGCGCTCGCGGCGCTCGGCGGCGGTGACGCCGATGACGCGCGGTCGTGCGTGGACGAGGTCGCGGAGGAGGGAGAGAAGTGCGCGAAGGCGCTGCGGGACGCGGCGGCGGCGTTTTCGCGAGGCGACGCGAGCGCGGAGGACGCGGCGAAGGAATTCGTGACGGTGGGCGAAGCGTGCGCGACGAAGATGATGGAAATCGGACAATCGTGCGCGGAAATGACGAAGGCGTGCGAGCGCGAGCTGACGAGGATCGAAAAGGAATGCGAGGAGAAGGCGGCGCGGTTGAAGACGCGTTGCGAAAAGAACGAGCTGGCGCCTTTCGAGTGCGCGGCTTCGTTCGCCGAACTCGGACAGGCGTGCGCGACGGAGACCGCGGCGGAGGTGTCGAAGTGCGTCGGGGAGATCCAAGTCGTCGGAAGTGGCGAGACTTTCGGCGATGACCCGGATGACTGCGACGCCGAGGCGCGAAGGCTCGAACGGCAGTGCCACGACGAGTACGACGCGATCAAGGCGGCCATCGCGGACGGTACGCTTTCTTTCTTGGATGGCATGCGAAAGTTAGCGGCGCTGGGTAAGCGGTGCGCGAAGGAAGCTATGGATCTTCGCAAGAGGTGCCACCCAGACGGCCCGCCGCCTTGAACAAACTCTTAAATTCTCGCAACTTTCAATAAAACGACGGAAGGATGAAAATTCGCCGTCGAGTGTATTTTGACGTCCTGTAATTTGATGCAACATCTGATCACAACGCTACCCTTGCTTCCCTAAATCGACCTTTTCTCGCAACGCGCGCTGGCCGCGATACACCAAGCCGTCTACGATGTTCACCACCGCGCTCACGCCGCCTATGATGGCCGCGACGTTTGACAGATATTGAAAAAATCCGATTCGACGTTCCTCGTACTCGACGCGCAACGGCGACAAATCGTAAAAGAAGAAGAGGCCTGGCAGACCTGGATTCTTCGTCACGTCAAAACCACGAAAATGATCGGTGACAGAGTAATCGTTACTCTCCACCACGCGCGCGCGAAAGCCTAGGTACTTGTAACGCGCCGGGACGACGGAGAGTCGGTACTGATACACGCCGGCGTTCGCGTCGTCCATCGTCCTCGTCACGCCGTCCAGCGGGTTCACCACGCCCGGAAATTCTTCCCCGAACGACAACTTATGAATGATGTGCGAAAAATTGAAGCTCTCCACGCCCGCGAACGGGGATAAATCGTGCACGTGCTGTCCCAGATTGTTATAACTCTTCCCCGGCGCGATGTGAAAGTTCCCCGCCACCTTGTTCACCTCAAAGTGTCCCGAAAAGTGGCACCCCTCCTTGTGTTCGTTGCGCATCGCCACCACATCGTACTCCTTCGCGCACTGCGTCACCCGTCGCAGATCCGGCAGCGCCCATCCCTTGACGCGATACGCCTCTCGCACAGAGTCGCAGTCGTCGCAGCACGTCCCCGCCTCCGCCGCGCCGTAACAATCCCCGCACGCCGACCTCCCTCCCGTCGCTTCCCTCTCGCGCTCCCCCGCCTCCGTTTTCGCGTTCACCGCCGTCCGTTCGCTCGTCATCGCGATCGCCCGCCCTCGCGCGTCCACTCGCGTCGTCCGCACCTCGCTCCTCGACACGTCCAGCCGCGTCTCCCCCGTCACGTCCATCGCGTCCAGGCTCACCTGCGCGCAGTGCATCGCCCGCAGCGTCAGGTCCACGTTGATCACGATCTTCTTCGTCGCTCCCGCGACGCCGTCGTCCACGCGCAGGTCGTACGCCGTCGTCGTTCGCATCAGTTCCGCCGTCTGCTGAAGAAACAAAATCACCATGAGCGCCAGCCCGATCGTCGCGATCGCGCCGCCCGTCGCCGTGCGCCGCGCGAAGTCGTCGGATATCTTCGGGAACAGGTCGAAGCGGTCGCGGAACGCGTCGTCGCGGCGCATGGCGCCTTCTTCGCGCGTCACCGCGTCGCGATGTCTCGCGAAGTGAAATCAAATCAAATCAAATCAAATCAAATCGTCGCGCGGTGCCGGGACTGCGCGACGCGCGCGCGACGCGGGCTCGCTCGATGCGCGCGGCGTCGACGCGCGCGGCGTCGACGTCCGCGCCGTCGCGATCGATCGCGATCGCGCGCGTCGCGACGACGCGCGAACGTCCGCGACGTCGAATCGTATCCGCGGCGTCGACGACGACGCGCGCGTCGCGCGACGCGGCGACGCGCGGCGCGACGCGCGACGGCGCGGACGCCGCGCGACGTCGCGCGCGCGCGGCGACGCGCGCCGAGGCGGTGCGCGCGCGCGAAACGGGGACGGCGCGGCGCGACGACGTCGACGATGCTGACGCGGACGGGACGCGGTCGGTCGACGGCGCGACGCTCGACGCGTTCCCGGACGCGTTCGACGACGCGAGCGAGGACGACGAGGGCGAACGCGATGATCGGCGCGGCGCGGACGCGGACGCGGGCGGGCGAGGCGGGAGGTTTCGAACGGAAGGGGAGCGACGCGCGGCGTGGGCGCTGGGGTTGCTGACGTGCGCGTACTGTCACGCGTCGGCGACGGGGTTTCTGTTGCCGAGTTTGCTCCCGGCGATGAGCGCGGATTTGAAGCTGGACGATGGGCAAGGCGCGGTGCTGACGACGCTGTTCACGGTGACGTATTCGTTGCTGTTGCCGTTCGTGGGGGTGTTGGCGGATACGGTGGATCGAAAAAATTTGCTCGCGTTGGGGGCGGCGACGTGGACGGCGGCGTCGTTCATGACGGCGCACTCGGAGAATTTTACCGCGTTGTTGATTTCTCGTGGATTGTTCGCGGTCGGAAACGGGGCGCAGAACCCGGTGGCGTTTAGCATGATTCCGGAGATGTTCCCGAGGAACAAGGCGCTCGCGCTGAGCGTGTATAATTTGGCCATTCACGCCGGGCGCGCGGTGAGTTTCGCGAGCGGTGCTTTCGTCGGGCGCACGCCGCTGCCTCCGGGAGCGGAGGATCCCATATTCTCCAACGAGCCAATCACGCTTCCGTTGACGTACTTGACGGAGATCGGCGCCTTGGGCGCGCACACGATTTTGTACACCACCGCGGACGCCGTCGTGCTGACGCCAAACGTCGGCACCGTCTTGGAGAACACAGTCGGCGACGCCATGCTGTCTTCGGGGATGTCGTGGCATCAAATTTACGACATCGTCGCGCTTCCGGGTTTGATCATAGTACCGCTGATTTTGTTCACGATAGGTGATCCCGGGCGCACGTCCACGGGATCGCGCGCGGTGAAGCGGCGCAAGCGCGCGCAAGAGCGAAAGGCGCAGCGGGAGCGACGCAAACTCAAAGAGAAGATGTACAAATCTCTGCCCGCGATCGACAACGGTGGGTTGGTCGCTCTCGTGGGCTCGACGATCGACCAAGACGATCTCACGACGGAGGAGCAGCGAGTGAGAACCGCCGCGCGAGCGGCCGCGGCGCAAAGCAACATGGCTGGCCAGTACACCTCCGTCCCCATCAAGCCGACGGAGAAGAACGACATGTTCGACTCCTTGACCAGATGTTTCGATAGCGAAGCGTTTAGACAAGTCACGACGGCGGCGACATTATCTGACGTCGCCGGATGGTCCATGATTGCCTTTCAAGCGGCGTTTTACGAGCGCGTATTTTCGCTCACGCCGCAAGAGTACGACCCGCTCCTGGCGATGGTCATCCCAATCGCGGGCGTCACCGGTGGTCTCGGCGGGGGTTGGATTTGTGATAGACTCCAATCCCGCGGACCGAATGGGCAGAGGTGGTTTATATCCATCATGACGATCGCAGCTGGTCCGTTACTCGCTGCGTCTCTTCTCGCCGATGACTATAAAACGTCCCTCATGTACTTGTTCCCGGGCATCGTAGCTTCGGAAATATTCCGAGCGCCGACGGCGGTGATGACGCGAGATGCCCTACCAGAGACGCCGAGCGTCGCCGCGGCAGCGCACCTCGCAGTGAGAAACATGGTCGCAGGAATTGGACCGCTTTTAGTGGCATCCCTGGCCTCGAAGTACGACTTGCAACACGCCTTGCTCCTGGCTCCCGCGTTTTACGTCTTGGCGGGTTTTTCGTACTGGTCCGCCATCGGAGTGTTGACGGACGAGAAAGCGGCGAAACTCGCTACGAAGATGCGAAATAAACCCCAAGCAACGACGACAACGCCGTAATACTGTTGTCCTTCGTATTAAACATACACTTTGTAATCCCCACTAGACGCGCGCGCTGCTATCAACTTGCAATTTCAACCGCTCGCGTGAATGATTGGCGTGATTGCTTGTGTCGATTCTCTCATGACACTCGGAACAGGCGACGAGAGTCCATCGTCATCAGAAGCCTGCGCATCGTCATCGTGCTCTTGCGCGCTCACCTTCTCGTCTACAGTCACGCCCTCTTTGTTCGCGTCGAAATCTAGCGCCGCTCGTGACGCAGCGTCTTGGCCGTCCTTCACGTCGGCGGGCGCCGGATTATACTGCACCGTCTCTGGCGTTCCAAACGTGGCTTGCACATCAGAGACCGGAGTATCTAGAGAAGGAAACGTAATGGACGATAACTTTCGCGCCTGGAGCACGACAGCGCTGATATTGTCTCTACTTTGCCGAACGCGCGCGAGTGTGACGAGCGAGTTGGCGACGCGTCTCGTCCGTACGGGCGAGGGCGAAGAGGCCACTACGCCGACTGGCGCCGCGCGCATCGTTTCACTCGCCAACTTACTCCCCATGACATCAGTCAACCCGTCTGAGCATAAAATCAACGAATCAACGGTCTCCAAATCTACAGCGTACACCTCCGGTTCGACGGATAAAAACTGCTTGATGCCCGCGTTGCCGAAAGCGCGCGACACCGCTAATATACCACACGTTCGCAACGTCCCATCTCTACCGCGCTTGACGAACCCACCATCTCTAACTATTCTTTCCTTCTCCTCAGCCACGCACGGGCGCTGATCCTTCGACTCAAACGTCACCTGCCCTCGATTGTCCAACGCCGTGGCGCGCGAATCGCCCACGTTCGCTACGTACATTTTAGGCGGAATAATCAGCGCCATGATCGCCGTCGAACCCGCCCCTGGTCTCCCATACATCCCTCGCATATCACCTGGATTCCGATCGCACACGACGTCATTCACACGCTTAAACGCCCGTTTCAGCGCCGTCTCTGGATCACTCCGCAGCGTCGCCTCCCCCAGCACCTCCCGCGCCAGGTGCGCGCTCAAGTGCGAACTCACCGCCGCGCCGCCGTGTCCATCGTACACCGCAAGCACAAACGCTCCTATCTCCTCATCCAACACCGCGCACCATCGATCCTCCATGTACGGCCGTTCGCCTCGTATCGCGCACGCGTCGAACGCGAACCCAAAGCCATTCAAATTAAACGCTTCATTCGGCGCGCAGTTCTCCACCACGCCGAACTCCAACGACCCGCTCCGGCGGCGACTCGCGTCCATGTCGACGCGCTTCGACGTCGGGACGCGTCGACGCGGCGCGCGCGAACGACGGCGCGATTATTTCTTCGCTTTCGCGCGACGCTCGAGATATTCTTCGTACGCAGCCAACTGTTTGTCTTTGTAGTCGCGTTCGATCTCGTTCTGCGCGTAGAACCCGATCGCGGCGCCGATGAGCGTGAAAGCGGCGATGCGGAAAACGGATGGAGGCTGCGACGGGTTCGGCATGCGCCGGCGGTCGTCGCGAGGCTCGAAGTGCGGTCGCGCCGCGTTTGAAGCGCGGCTGTCGCGGCGAGCGACGCTAGAATCGAGCGGTGAAGTCGCGATGCGCGCGCGCGCGCGTGAACAAACGGTGGACTTAGCTACATGAATATGACGATTACGATTTACCGTCGCGCGCGGCGACGAGGGCGTTGACTTGCTCGATGAGACGTTCGTGCGCGGCGCACGGAAGGCCCTGCTCCTTGGCGCGCTGGACGACGTATCCGTTGAGACTATCGATCTCGAGCTTCGCGCCCGCGTCGAAATCGAGCTTGGTCGATGGAAAGTGGTCTCGGTACGTCGCTAAACCCGCGAAGACGACGTCGCGGAAATTCTCTGGGGCGAGGGCGAAGCCGTCGGCGTGCGGGACTCGTAAAATTTCCAACATTTCGTCGTACAGCGTCTCCATCGTCTCGCGATGATGCTGCAGCAAGCCATCGCAGTTGCAATCGCCCACGATCGCGAGTAAGTTCGCGACGCCATTGATGAAATATTTACGAAGGAGTAAGTACTCGAACTCATCGGTGGCGTCGCTCAGTACGCCGCACTTTTGCAACAACGCGCGCGTGGCGCGTCCTCCCGCCGTGTTCGGCATCACCCACGGCTTGTCTTCATTCTTCACGTGTATGTCGTACCCGCACCCAACTCCAGGGGTCTCGACGATGTCCCACGACTGCGGCATCACCGCCCGCGTCGATTTATTCTCATCGAACATCGGCGCCACGATGCCGTTGTGCGCCAACACGACGTTATCAAACGTAATCCCGGCTTCCGAGAGCTCTCGCTTCACCGCCTCCAGCGCGTACGTCTTCACCGCGATGAAAATAAAATCAAAATGTCTCTCCTCCTCCGTCGTCAGTCCATCGTAGGTGGACATGACGATCGCGCCCGCGTCGCTCGCTATGACGCGCGCCGCTTCCCGCGTCTCGTCCCCCGCCCGCGCCGCCCTGTTCGACGTCTTCAGCGCCACGCGCTCGACCTCGCCTCGTCGAAACGCGCGCGCGAGGTACGCGCCGACGCGTCCACCGCCGACGACGAGCACGCGACTCGGCGCGCGGCCGGCGCTCGTCGTCTCTTCGCGCGCCGAGTCGCGCGCGTCGACGTCGTCGTCGCCCGCGCGCGTCATCGCGCGCGCCTCGCGCCGCGCGCGCCGCGGACGCGCGGCGACGCTCGCGCGCGAGAGTTCGGGTCGAGTTCGCGCGCGAATGGCGGTCGTCGTCGCGCGAGTGTGCGGTGCGCGCGCGGGCTCGCGACGAGCTGTCCACAGCGGTGGGCTCTGCGGGAGCAGGAGCCACAGACGCACTTTTTGTAAAAATATGTGCTACATTCGTTTTACCACGACCTATTCTTGCCTTTCCTGTGTTCCGCGCGCAACTCGCGAATCGGGTCGGATGGCGCGGCGCTATCGAGCGCGCGCGCGGACGCGCGCTCGCTAAGACATCCAGCTCAAACGGTGCTGAATCGCGTCGCGCATGGCTTCCCAAAAGCGATCGACGTTCATGCTTCTCGCGACGTACACGTTCTTCGGCTCGGCGCTCGTCCCCCAGCGGTCGATGACGGTTTGGCCGTACGTCAGTCGCGACTCGCACTCGACGTCGACGCGTTCGTGCGTGAATTCGAACAAGTCTCGAAATCTATCGTCCGTTTCGGATTCATCGTACGTGGCGCCCTCGATAAAATTAATCGCAGCCCACACGGCGCAGGGGTCGTGTAAAGGCGGTCCCGTCTTGAAATCGAAGACGTTCTCGTACGTGTCCTTGAAGAATGTCAAGAGCGATCTGATTTGCTTGGCGTGCGCGCTCGCGCCCGCTTTGCCGGAGTCGAAATGACCACCGGTGGTCAAGCTGTCGAGAACGCTCGGGGTGACGATCGCCGTGTGCGTCACCTCGAGCGGTATCATGTAGACTCGCAAACCGCTCTCGAAGACTATTTTCGCCGCTTCGGGATCGCACTGAATGTTGAACTCCGCTCGAGCGCCGGTGTTGCCGTCGCCGACGGCGCCGCCCATGCAAAAAATTACGGGTCGACATTCGTCGGGAAATAAATCAATCTGCGAACGCTTGGCGAGAATCATCGTCGCCACGTTCGTCAACGGCCCCGTGGCGACGACGACGAACGGCCGTCTTCTTCCCGACGTTTCGACGTGCCGCACGAACGCGTCGTACATCGCCTCCGCCGCCGTCTTCGCGCGCGGATGAAACAGCGCCTCGATCCCGCCCGCCCCCATCCAATCTCTCTCGTCCTCTCCCCACGCGTACTCCTCCAGCGCATCCGTCGCGCTCGCCGAATCCAACCCGCTCTCGCCGTGAATCTCCTCGCACGCGCTCGACGCGCGAAGCAACGGCCTTTCGGCGCCCGCCGCGAACGCCACGCGTCGCGCGTCCCGCGTCCCGCGCCCCCCTTCTTCCCCCCCGTCTCGCGACGCCCGCGCGCCGATCCACGCCAGCGCGCGCAGCGCGTTCACCGTCGTCTTTCCCGCGCTCGCGTTCCCGTGCGTCGCGGACGCGCCGACCAAGACGCGCGCGCGCTCCGCCGTCCCGTGCAGCGCGAGGTACAGCGCGAACGCGTCGTCGTGGCCCGGGTCGCAATCCACCCACATCGACCGTCCGTCGTCGCCGTCGCGTCGCGTCGTCGTCGCGCGCGCGATCGTCGCCATCGCCTCGCGCCGTCGGCCGGCGTGCGCGCGCGCCATCGCGCGTCGGGGCGGCGCCGCGCCGTCGTCCGACGCCGCGACGAAAAAGCGTCGCGACGGCGGACCGTCAGCGCCGCGCGCGGTGTGTTTTATGTTTTAGAGTATTTATCATTTATCGGCGCGGTGCGTCGCCTTCGGGTGATCGTTTACGCTATGTGACGCGCGCGCGCTACATGGGCTCGACGCGCGTGGAATACGAGACGCGCGCGCGCGGGAAACCCGGCCGGACCGTCAGCGCCGCGCGCGGTGTGTTTTATGCGCCGCGTATTTATCATTTATCGGCGCGGTGCGTCGCCTTCGGGTGATCGTTTACGCGATGTGACGCGCGCGCGCTACATGGGCTCGACGCGCGCGTAATACGAGACGCGCGCGCGCGGGAAACGAAACCCGCGCGCGAAGGGGCCTCGCCGACGGTCGACGGCGACACACCGCGACGACGGCGCGCGCGCGGGACGACGACGACGACGACGACGACGACGACGACGACGACGACGATGGCGACGACGACGGCGACGCTCGGCGCGAGGACGTCGTACGGATGCGCGACGACGACGACGCGACGCGCGATGCGATGCGGGACGCGATGGACGGCGGCGACGGCGCGACGACGCGCGACGACGGCGAGCATCAAGAGCACGGAGAAGGCGAACGGGAAGGGTGCGTCGAGGCGAGGCGAATCGACGGCGAGGCGACGCGCGATCGCGAGGACGAGGCGAGAGGGAGGCGCGGGGGGGGGAGGGATCGATTCGAGACGACGCGGGAGTGGATAGGACGGATCGGCGACGGCGCGCGGGAGGTCGATGGGGTGGTTCGCGCGGATTCCGGCGATGGGAAGGGCGGACGCGGGGTGAGGGTGGGGCGGTGACGACGCGCGAGCGCGGAGACTGACGAAAAGTGCGCCGATGGAGCGCGTGGGTTCGCGCGCAGCGTTTCGCAAACCCGTGGAGTCGCGGTCGTCGATCCGGATGGGCATTCCTTCCAAGGGTCGCATGGCTGAAGACACGCAGGCGTTGTTGAAGACGTGTCAGTTACCGGTGAAAAAGTTGAACCCGCGACAGTACGCGGCGGAGATCCCGAGCGTGCCGGGAATGGAGGTTTGGTTTCAACGCGCCACGGACGTGGTGCGCAAGATTGTTTCGGGCGACATCGACGTCGGCATCGTCGGGTACGATATGCTCGCCGAGATCGCGTACGGTGACGATGACATTGTCATCGTGCACGATGCGCTCGGGTTCGGTGGATGCCACCTCGCCGTGGCGATCCCGCAGGCGTGGGACGAGATTAACAGCATGCGAGAGTTGATGGCGCTCCCGAAGTGGGGACCGGCGCGTCCGTTGCGCGTGGTCACCGCGTACCCGAGCGTGGCGAAGCAATTCTTCGAGGATATCGGGTTCGAACACGTGGAAATTACCACCGCGGACGGTGCGTTGGAGGCGGCGCCGGCGATGGGCGCCGCCGACTGCATTCTCGATTTGGTTAGCAGCGGGACGACGCTTCGAGAGAACAACTTGAAGGAGATCGAGGGCGGGCGCGTGCTCGACAGTCAAGGGGTTTTGGTCGCGTCCAGGGAGGCTTTGCTGAAACGCGAAGGTTTGTTAGAGATCGTTCACGAACTTCTCGAGCGTCTTGAGGCTCACTTGCGCGCCGAGAGTTTGTTCATGGTGACGGCGAACGTCCGCGGCGATTCTCCGGAAGCCGTGGCGGCTAAGCTCAACAGCGCGGCGACGTTGCGCGGTTTACAAGGTCCCACGATTGCGCCGGTGTACACGCCGCAACCGGACGGTTCTGGAAAGGCGGGCGAGTACTACGCGGTCTCCGTGGCCGTGCCAAAGTCTCGTATTTATGAAACCGTCAAGAAGTTGCGAGGAATGGGCGGCAGCGGCGTTTTGACGTTCCCGCTCACCTACGTCTTCGACGAGGAACCGCCCCGTTGGAACGCGCTGATGGCTAACCTCGGCCTCGACGCCACCAAGTACGAGCACCTCAAGGTGATGTAAACGGGGCGCGGTCACTACATTTCTTGTCGAGAATTTCACTTGCAATCCAACGCTTAGAAATCGTGTCACCCCGCGCCGTCGCGCGCGCGCTCATTCGTTCGTCGCGTTCTCGTCGAGTACTCCGTGTACGCCAACATGTGAGTGATATAACAGTGAATATTCTAAACGCGGTAAGTTTCTAGATACCTACGCGTCACGACGACGGTGAATTTACAGACAGCGACGACGCGCGTTCGACTTTCCCCGAACGCGCGTCGTCATTTGAACTCCTCCTACACCACTTAAAATCTCGCCTCGACTCTTACACGCGTAAGAGCGCAACCAACTCCCATCGCTGTCCTATTTCATGGACCAAGACGGACCCAACCTCGGAATACAAATGCGCGTTTATCGGGTCTTTCTGGTGGGCGTGCGAGACGATCGCCGCGGGCTCGCGAGGCCCTTGGACGAGGACTTCTTCGCCGGCGTCCGCTTGGCCGCAGACTTCTTGGACGAGGACTTCTTCGCCGGGGCCGCCTTCTTGGCGGGAGACGGCTTGGTGGGAGTCGCCTTCTTAGAGGACGCCTTCTTCGCCGGGGCCGCCTTCTTGGCGGCGCGCGCCGCCGGGGCGGCTTCGAGCGCCTTCGGCGTCGGCTTGCGGTCGCGCTTCGGTCGCTCGCCCGCAGCGCTCTTGCCCGTGAACAAGGACGCGACGATCAGCAACACTTGCACGACGATACCGAGCGCAAGAATCCCGACGGTCACGCCCGCGACGAGCGCGAGCGGGGAATCCATCTTCGTGAGCGCCTTCTTCGCGGCGACCTTGGCGGCGTGTTTCATGTCTGGTTTAAACTGCGCGAGACGAACGCGTCGCGACGTCCGAGGACGTCCGCGCGAGCACCGTCAGTCGTAATCCCGCGTCCGCGCCTCGCGCTCCCCCCCCTTCGTCTCGCGCCCCTCCCCGAGTCCGCGATCGCGCCGTTCCGCCGCGCGCGCGCCTCCGCCCCCCGTCGCCGGTCAAAAACAAGCCGTTTGCGCCCTCGAATTCAAATTTCCCCCATCATCGCCCATCGATGTCGTCCCGCGCGCGCGCGTCCGCGCCTCCCTCGCCCGCGCGTCGCGCGCGTCTCCACCGTCCTCGCTTCTTCGCGTTCGCGCGTTCCCGCGCGTCGGCTCCACCGTCGCGCGTCGTCGCGCGCGCATTCGCATTCGCATTCGCATTCGACGCGTCCGCGCGCGTTCGCGATGCGCCGCCTTTCGCGCGTCGCGTCGCGTCGCGTCGCGTCGCGTCGCGTCGCGCGCGAGACGCGCGCGATCGTCGCGTCGCGTCGCCGCGACGGACGCACCGGGTGCGCGTGCGCGTCGAGCGTTCGTGAGTGGGGCGCGCGCGGCGAGGGGAAACAAAACGAGCGGGTTCGAATCGATCGATCGATCGATCGATCGAGCCGAACGCGGACGGGCGGGGAGAGGCGCGCGAGGCGCGGAGAGGCGCGGACGCGATCGAGTCGCGCGAAATGGGAGAGGAGGGTTAGATGGATTAATACACGCGCGACGGTGCGGCGCCTAGGCCGGGCTCGGGGAGGAGAGATCGATGAGGGGCGAACGCGGGGCGGCGGACGACGCGAAGGCGGCGACGGGACGACCCGCGGTCGCGTTGGTGAGCTCGGCGTTGAGCCATTCGATGACTTGTTGATTGCTCTGTAACAGAGCGTGGGATTCGGCGAGCTTTTGGGAGAGCGCGGCTTTTTCGTCGCGCAGAGCGGCA
>Ga0206682_10000140_pt1 | contig 73057 bp, 61 predicted proteins | sample M240m12015metaG_FD_155444 | JGI IMG/M metagenome (GOLD analysis project Ga0206682, IMG submission 155444) | Ammonia-oxidizing marine archaeal communities from Monterey Bay, California, United States - M2 40m 12015 | ecosystem: Environmental > Aquatic > Marine > Intertidal zone | place: USA... | reverse complement strand
TAGGAACTTGAAAGCGTTGGTAATTTTTGCCTTTGGTGTGTGGCTTTCCTCTTGTGGGGAGGAACCGCCAGGTGTCGAGTCCCAAGGCGAGATCGAAAGGATTAAGGAAGTCAAAATCATGCCCCTTGGCTTGGAGGATAAAATTGATTGGAATCGTGAATTGGAACTGATTTCAGGAAAGAGTTTTGTCAAGCGAGCCGCGGCGGAACTAGATATTGATCTCGTTGCCTTAGATGAGGCGACGCGGTTAGAACTCGATCCTGAACTAAAAGTGATTCGGGTTATTGCGAGGCATCAAGATGGAGAAATAGCGGAACGATATGCTGCCTCTCTTGCGATGGCTCTTGAGCTTGATCGGTCGGAGTCCGAGATCAACTTGGTGATCTCGAAGCATATGGAAGATGGCTCATCGGAAAGCGATCGTATGACTTACGAAAAGGCGAAGGAAGCCCTTGAGCAAGAAGCAGGCAAGGATGGTGTTCTTTATCGCAAAGGCGAATGACTCTTAAGCAAGCCCGACCGCTTTCCGCACCCGATCGAGAACTTTGGTCGCTTCCTTGCGGGCTTTTTCAGCTCCAGCTTTGAGGACAGCATCCACCTCATCTGGGTTGGCGACAAGCTCTTCGCGGCGGGTGCGCATTGGGGCGAAGTAGTCCCAATAAGCCTCGGCTAGACGCTTCTTAAAGTCGCCATATCCGCAGCCTCCGTTTTCGTAATCCGAGATCATTTGGCCGTATTCGGCCTGATCAGCGAAGAGTTGGTAGAGCGCGAGAATGATCGAGTTCTCAGTCGGCTTCGGGTCTTCTACGGCTGCTGAATCTGTTTTGATCCGCATGATCAGTTTTTTGGTTGGTTTTTCATCGCCGAAGATGGGAAGGGTGTTGTTGTAGCTCTTACTCATTTTCTCTCCATCGAGGCCGGGAACCTTAGCAACGTCATCGCGAATGCGTGCTTTTGGCATCACGAGGGTTCCTTCACCATATTGATCGTTGATTTTTCCTACTAAATCGCGGGTCACTTCTAGGTGTTGTTTTTGGTCTTCGCCCACTGGGACGATATTGGAATCGTAAAGGAGAATATCTGCTGCCATGAGCGCTGGATAAGCAAAAAGAGCGTGGTTCGCCGAGATTCCCTTAGAAATCTTGTCTTTGTATGAGTGGCAACGTTCAAGGAGACCCATGGGGCAGACTGTCGAGAGGATCCAAGCCAGCTCGTTGACTTCTGGAACCGAGCTTTGTTTAAAAAAGACCCCACGAGAGGGATCAAATCCGCATGCTAGGAAGTCGATTGCAACGTTGCGGACATTTTCTCGAAGCTCCTTAGCATCGTGAGTCGTGGTCATCGCGTGGTAATCAGCGATGAAATAATACCCGTCGCCCTCGCCTTGAGCGTCGATCGCTGGCTTGATAGCACCGAAGTAGTTCCCGACGTGAAGTTTCCCGCTTGGTTGAAGGCCCGTCAAAATTCTCATCCGCGGGAGTTACGGTTTTTCGGACCAAAGCGAAAGGCCAAATCCTACTTGCGGCTTTCCAGCTTGAAAGATCATGGTGCCGTGACCACCCTGCGCGCGTGTTTAAGCCACGTTGGAAAAAAGAGGCGCTTCTTCTCCTGAAGGGGGCCCAAAAGTTTCTGCATTACAAACGGGATCTCCTAGCTCCGGACCGTATTGATGAAATTGAATCGCGCCGTGTCGATCTCAAGTCCGCGATTAAGGCAAAGGATCTTGATGCGGTTAAGGAAACCTCAAAGCAGCTTCGCAACACCTGCGAAAAATCTCTGGCCCACTACCGGCAGCAAAATTGGCTTTCAGAGAACATCGAGGTCTTTTGGGTCGCAATCGTAGTGGCTCTTGGAATTCGCGCTTATTTTCTTCAACCTTTTCGCATTCCTACTGGTTCGATGCAGCCTTCGCTAAATGGAATCGTAGCGACGACCAAGCATGACGAAGATGGCTGGGATACTCCTTGGTTAGGCGAGCAGGTTTTTGATTTTGCGATGTCGGGACGCTCCTACGAAAATATCATCGCTAAAAAAGATCTCAATATCGTATCGATCAAAGATGCGAGCTTCTTCCTTTTCTCGAGAACTAAGATTACTTTTGATGATAATAGCAGCGAAGTGATTGGATGTCCGGTCAATGAGGCTTATGGGATTAGTACAATAAAAAATGCTCTAATACGCAAACAGAGTGGAAGAGCACCACACTTTGAAAAAGGCGACCCTATTTTTCAGGGCTACCTGACTTCAGGAGATCTCGTTCTCGTGGATAAGGTTTCCTACCACTTTCGCCAGCCGAAGCGTGGAGAGTCCTTCGTCTTCGATACACGAGATATTGATACGGATGGCCCAGATCGTATGTCGAGCCAGGCCAAGGGAGATCATTATATCAAACGTCTTTCAGGCGTCCCTGGTGATACCATCCAGATTGATGAGCCAAATCTCTACATTAATGGAGATAAAGCGTCCGAGGAAACTCTCCTCAGGGTCATGAGCAAGGAACCTGATTCCAAGGGTTATCCTTATACCGGATACACCAATCCAAGGAGAACTGGTGGCCAGAAGACCCTATTTTCTGATTCAAGTCATTCTGTCACTCTCAATGCTAATCCTGATAAAGGGAATAATTACCGCGAGTTCTTCGCCTTGGGTGACAATTCAACAGACAGTCTCGATTCCCGATACTGGGGGAGTGTGAAACAATACAACCTTGTTGGACCTGCTTTCATTTCGCTTTGGCCCTTCAATAGTGGGCACTGGGGATTCATTAAGTAGTCCGCATGTCGTCTGATCACACTGCCGCAGAAATCACTCGTAAAGCGAAGTCGAATCTTGCTTTCGCGCTGCGTTGTGTTCCCGCGGATCGCAGGCGGCATCTCGTTAGCTTTTACGCTTTCTGTCGGGTGATTGATGATCTTGCTGATGATCTCGAGCTCCCCCTCGAAGAGAAAAAGAAAGGTCTCGCGGGGTGGAAGGAAATTTTTTCTAACAATACCACAAATGTAGATCTTGGATTGGTTGATCTACAAAGTGATATTCTTAAAGTACGAGATCTTTACGAGATTCCTTCCGATTATTTAACCAACGTCATTGAGGGTTGCCAGATGGACTTGCAGCCGCAGCGATTTGAAACTTGGCAAGATCTACAGGAATACACTTACCGCGTCGCCTCTTCGGTGGGATTGGTTTGCCTTCCGCTCTTTGCGGCTGATGCGAGCCGCTCTCACGAATATGCTGTTGCTCTTGGTCATGCCCTTCAGCTCACTAATATTCTCCGTGATATTGGCGAGGATTTATCAAATGGCGATCGTATCTACGTTCCGCTCCATGATTTGAGGCGCTTTGAATACACCGAGAATGATCTTATTGAGCGGGTCCATGACGAACGCTTTATTGCTTTTATGAACGACCAGGCGGATCGTTGTGAGGAACTTTATGCCAAGGCCACGAAGCTTCTTCCCGCCGAAGACCATAAGGCTCTCTTGGCTCCGCGAGTGATGCACCGGATTTATCACACTCTCCTCCAACAAATGCGTGCCGACAACTTCCGCGTCTTCGACCGGCGTTACCGCTTGAGCAAGCTCCAGAAGATATCCCTTCTTATGAAAGAACGGTTCTTCGGTTAATATGACTCATTCAGGCATCGTAATTTTGGGCGTATCGGAAGATTATTACAGGGTTGCACCTTTAGACTAAAATGAAGAGGGGCGGCACTTCGACCCGCTTAATTTACTCTCTTCCTCGCTTCTAATCGGTAGGCTGAAATAGAGTTGGTATGCGCTCTGCTCATAGTTCCTAGAAATGATGGAGCTTCCAGATCTAAGACAAGTGCGGTCACTGGTGACAGTCGCTGAGACTGAGAGTTTTACCAAAGCTGCTGAAAAGCTGGGGGTGACTCAATCAGCGGTCAGTCACTCTATTCGGGCGCTTGAGACTCAGCTCGATTCCAAATTGGTCGAGCGCGCGGGTAAAAGAGTCGCGCTTTCACAAAATGGGACCATTTTATTGCGTCGGTTTAAGGCTGCGATTTTCGAATTAGAGAGGGCTCACGAAGAGCTAGGTCTTCTCAAACGCTGGGGTCAAGGGCGGTTGCGGGTCGGAGCCACTCATACGCTCTGCACGTATCTACTCCCCACGGTAATGCAAAAATTCCGTGAGCTTTATCCTCGGGCAGAGATTCATATCGAGTCTGGCGATACTTCTGAGCTCATTGAAAGCTTGGATCGCAGTAAGATCGATCTTGTTCTTGGAATGAGCGGGCGCGAACCCACTTGGGCGCGATTTGACCCCGTTTTTGAAGACGAATTAGTCTTTGTTGTCGCTCCCGACCACCCGTGGGCCAAGGCTGGATCGGTGGCTGCCGAGGAAGTCGGTAAAGAGTCCTTCCTCGTCTATGCTCGCTCCAGCGAGACCTACCGCTTTCTCAAGTCATCTTTCGAGGAAGCCGGAGTCCGTCTCCGACCTGGTTTGAGTCTGGGCGATATGGGCGCGATTAAGGAAATGGCCAAAGTCGGTGTTGGTGTTGGTATTGTGGCCCCGTGGATCGCACAGGCTGAGATTGATAATGGTGAGCTCGTGGCCCTCCCATTAGGAATAGCGACTCGCCGTCGCTCTTGGGGCTTGGTGTGTCATGAAGGCCGGCAACTTAACATGGTTGAGGAAGATTTCCTTCGTATCTGTCGGAACGTTACGAAAACCCTTACAGGAGTCCAGAACGAGGGTTGATGTTCAAGGGCGGGTTGGCCAACCTATTTCCCGTCCATGAAAGTTTCTCGCATCTCGCTCTCCTTTGTCCCGGTCGTGACCCGGGTCCCACTCAAGTTTGGTGATCAAACCCTGACTGAGGTGAGCTGCGCGCGGGTTGCAATCGAAGTTGAGGAAAATGGCCGTAATGCGACCGGGTGGGCCGAGACTCCGCTCAGCGTTGCTTGGGTCTGGCCATCTAACCTTGGCTATCGTGAACGCGAGAACCGCCTCCAGGAGTTCTGCGAAAAATTACGCGGTGATCTCGAATCACATCTTGGCGGAGGACATCCTTTCATCATCGGGCACCGCTATATCGAGGACCGCCTTCACGACTGCCTTGATGAGGAAAATTCCGGCCGCGAACCGGATGCCTACATGCCACATCTTGCCGGCCTCGTTTGCCTCTCCGCCTTTGATCTCGCTCTCTATGATGCCTTCGGCAAACTTCATAATGTTGGGGCCTTCGAGTGTCTCGACCAGCAATGGCTCGGTGATCGCGACCTGAGCCATTTCCTCGAACCAGCTGAAAAATTTGTTGGCAAATACCCCGCCGACTACCTTGTCGAACCTTCCATGACCCAGCCTGTTTGGCACCTTGTTGGTGGTCTCGATCCAATCAAGGAATCCGAGCTTATTGGTGACGAACCGGACGATGGCTACCCCGTCCTTTTGCGCGACTGGATCCAGCGCGATGGTCTGAAGTGCCTCAAAATTAAACTTCGTGGGAATGACCTCGAGTGGGATTTTCAGCGGCTTGTTGAAATTGGTGACATCAGCCTCGAAGAAAATGTCACCCACCTCACTACCGACTTTAATTGCATGGTGACCGACCCCAGCTACGTGAACGAAATCCTTGACCGGATCGCGGCTGGTCATCGTGAAATCTACGATCGCATCGTCTACGTCGAACAGCCTTTTCCTTACGATCTGGAGGCGAACCAAATCGATGTCCATTCTGTCAGTGAACGCAAGCCCCTCTTCATGGATGAAAGTGCGCATGACTGGCGCTTCGTTAAATTAGGCCGCGAACTCGGTTGGACGAGCGTCGCCTTGAAAACCTGCAAGACTCTCACCGGAGCAATTCTCAGCTTGTGCTGGGCCAAGGAGCACGACATGACCCTCATGGTCCAGGACCTCACCAATCCCAGACTTGCGCAAGTGCCGCACGTCCTTCTCGCTGCCTATGCTGGCACCATCTGCGGAGTTGAAAGTAATGCGATGCAATTCTATCCCGAAGCGTCATCAGAGTTCCTCAAAGTTCACCCCGGGCTCTATCAACGCCGAAATGGTGTCCTCGATCTTAGCACACTCTCCGGCCCCGGATTCGGCTACGCCGGCGTTGAGTCTCTCGCCTAATCCAACCCCCCCAAACAATTCGGGGTTTGAAGCTGATGCCCTTCGCTCTAGGAGTTTGTTTTTGAATTCACGGTTTTGTGTTCGCCCAGTCGCGTCTCAGCTTCTACGTTAGCCAGGAAAATGAAGGGCATGCGTTTTGTTATTATAACACTCCTAATGATCATACCGATTCAGGGAATCGAATTACTAACGCTTAGTCACAAAGTTGTTTATGATGAACGGATATATTCCCGAGATATCGCGGACAAGCGATATAGCGTTTGGGCGGTTGGAGAAACCAAGGCGAAAAAGCTGCTGAAGGATTTTGGCTTCGTTGTTGAAGATTTTCAACTTGAGAAAGGACAGGTACTAGCAGTTTTTCTGAATGACGAGATTACACAGGATCTTACTCAGGTGGTCCACAACAAGACGGCGAATCAAACTTTTGCAGATTACGCAGCATCAGGTATTCAGTTTAAGTTAAAAGCTCCCGACGAGGGAAAGAAGTATAGTCACGTAACTGCAATTGTTTTCACTCCACTTGGCGCTCCAAGCCATCTCGGTGTGCGTGGTATGCTTCGTGGTGGACTCTCGGAAAAAAAATAATCGAGAGGGCTAACAAGTCGTGGGATACGACGTTTCTCGCTCAGGGAGTTTGTTTTTGAATTCGGATTTTTAATCTTCGCTCAGTCGCGCATCCACTCTAACGTTATGACGCTAAACACTAACATTTCGAAGCTGCTTCTACTCGTAGTGTGCTTTGCAGCTTTTGGTTGCAATGTGGGGCATCCAGTAAAAACAAATAAAAATGTATCGGAATCGGACATGCTTGGAACATGGACTTACCGAACAGAGATCCCCATCACCTTGAATAGAAACAAAAATGGGACACAATTATTTGAATCAAAAATCTACCCGATAACGTGGGAACTAACTGAAGACAATCACATCAAACTAAACTCCATACATCATAGATTTGGCCCTGAAGTGAAAATAGAAAATTTCAAATTCATCATATCCGATGACTATAGAAATCACTTTTATATGTTTGGCGGCCCTGTCGATTTCGACAACTATGAGATCTGGGAAAAACAATCATAACAAGGCAGTGGTAGACAACTCCGGTCGTCCCCCACTCCGTGCCAGACTTTGGCGTTCGATACAGAAGTAATCCAATGAAATCCATTAGCGCGTCTATTATCTTTTTCTCAGCAGTCTTCTTGTTTCACTCAATCGTGATTGTGCCTGAATTTTACCAAGGGTTTATTTGTGTTACGGCCAGCGTTATCGGTCTCATTTCATTGAGGGCTTGGTTACGTACGCTAAAGGATCCGGGATCATGATTTTTTCTTTTTACAGAAGTTGCTGGTTTCGAGTTAGGCAACCAATCCTATGAACGTATGCTGGCGAAGGATGTCCTCCCCAAGAATAAAATCGAACAAGTCGAAGCCGGGCGACCACTCACCATACGCTGAGTTTGTCGTGGAATTCTTCGGTCAGTCTAGATAGGTTTTAGCAATTGGAGCTGAGAGACGCCTCGCGGTGAAGGTCGCCAGTTCTCAGACGTTCGCTCAAGAAATGCCAATTACATCCGACCTCGAAAAACTCGTCTCCCTGAGAGATTGCGGCGACCTATCTCAAGCCGAATTTGAGAAGGCAAAAGAACGGCTGCTATCCGGGGAAGTCCCTTGGGTGTCACCGTCTACTGAAAGAAATCAGCCCCCACTCCCTCAGGGAGGCAAACGCAAGTGTATTCTCCTGGTCGCTATTTTCTCGACAATTGCGGCGGCACTATCCGGAGGAGTAGTAGCCATAGGCTCATCACCAATCCGCTTGGCAGCGTTCGCTCTTTTCACCGTCGCCGCGACGCTGAACTGGGTTGAGTTCTCAAAACGAATGAGAAAAGGGTGAGAGCGATCGATTACGCATCACCACGTGATTACCGGACCACTGCTTTACAACAACAGCGAACAAGGCGTGGCTTCCAACAGGCTGCCCGTCGCGAGTTCAATTCGTCATGACGATTCCGACCCTCAATCCACAGTCGAAGCTGCGCCCTCGGGTAGGTGTGAGAGGACGTTGACGTTAGCAGAAAATTCACACGGTCTTCATAGCTAGTTCATATTCGAGGTGCAGATTCGTCATACGCCATACAAACTTCCAAGGCTAAGCAGATGAATATGAATACAACCGTAAATCCGAGTCCTCAGCTCCAATTTAGGCAATGCCATTGGATTCTTCGTGCTTATGTCGTATTTGTGCTGCTTGCTTCAGTCTTATCTTTGAGCGGCTTTTTTGCCCGCGAACTGCACGAGATAATTGTGCCGTTCACGGGTTGGTCAGGGCTTTCCTATTACATGTACACGCTCTACTTTGCGGTGGTTGCCATGTTCACTCCAAGAAGGAAGCTGATTTATGCTGTTGCAGCACTTCTTGGCTTGGCAATAGCCTTTGGCGGCCTGGATGCGTATCAGCATCTCTGGGGATCCAAAGCGGGCCGAATTGATTCTGGTAATCCATACTTGATTTATCATCCTGCACGGCCTGCTATTACTGTTGCGCTACCTACTTTCTGGCTCGCATTATTGATTTCTCCCTCCATGAAAAGATGGATTAAAAACTGCTGTCAAGACGCTGCACAGAACCCCTGACCCGGTCCGAGTCGAATTTTTCATGCCCATTCAACCCTCAACCCTGAATTCAACGCTCGCTCCCGGTCAGGGATTCTGTGAGCTTTGACGTTCGCCTGAAAAATGAAACGTGCTCTCAAGTGGATCGGCGGAATTCTAGGAGCCTTAATACTCGTGGCTGTCTTGGGATTTGCGTGGATGATTTACAGCTTCAACAAGGAGCTGGAGCCGATTGAATCGGTAAGCAAGTACGAAGAAGTGTTGGCGGATTGGAAGGCAAGTGGACTGATCGATCATTTTCCTAGTTCGGTGCCTGCGAATGCTCGCAACGTAAAGTTTTCTTCGTCTCCAGGTTTTCTCCAGGGAGGTGGACACACCCAGCTCAGAATGGAGCTTCCCGCAGCGGAGGTCAAGGTGCTCTACGATCACGCCACGAAGTCCGCCAAACAGCATCAGGACGGAGGGAATTCTGTAACTCTCGTCAATGAGCGAGATGATGGATTATGGAGCACGCACCCGCACACTCTGGCGAAGGGCACATACGAGTTCCCAAGCGACTACCGGATTTTCATCCTTGATGCTGCGGGGTCAGGCGACTGGAACCACGGCAAGAGCATGGGGATGGTCGTCAGCCTGCAAAGGAATGAGGTTCTCTATTACGCCGAGGACTGGTAGAAATGAAATCGGCGAACAAGGCGTCGCTCACTAACACCTGCCCCGCCGCGAGTTCAATTTTCCATGACCATTCACCCCTTAACCCGCAGTCAAAGCCTCGCCCTCGGGCAGGTGTACTTGGACGTTAGACGAAAATAACACCATGAATAGCTCACCGCCGATTTTCTTACTGACTATATTGTTCACTGGAGCTTTCGGAGCGGCCGCGATCTTCTATGGAAGACACAGGGGCGCAACATTGCTTTCCCGCCCCATTATGATGCTTGCTCTGTTGCCAAGCCTTGCGGCACTGGGACTATTCTACACCCTGGCAGTTCACATGCATTCCAGTCTCGGCGGATGGCCGGAATCGATCGGAAGGGAAGGCTTTCCAGTGGGGCTATCTGCCCACGCAGATATTGCGTCATGGCTTTTCGGAAGCCTGTTTATCGCATGCATATTTCTGTGGCCAGTCGCTGCCATTGTCACCCTATTGATAAAACGTTGCAGGCCAGCAACCCCCTACTTAGGGATCTTCGCCGTATCCTGTTCAATCTGCTTCGCAGCAATGATGCTCGCCCCTTCCGAGTTCTACTACTGGTGGTGGGATTAACTGAAGAAGCGTCTAACAAGGCGGTGGTGGACAACCGGCTACCCGCCGCGAGTTCAATTTTCCATGACCATTAACCCCTTAACTCCCAGTCGAAGCCTCGCCCTCGGGCAGGTGTAGGAGGACTTTGACGTTGGCTTGGAAAATGATATGAAAAGAAAAATGAAACTTTGGCTCGGTCTCGCAACGCTTGTTGCTTCGCTTTCAATCCTACTCCTCGGCTCCTTGAGTGCTATTGGCTTTGGGCCGAACCTAGGCCTCCCGTTCGGGTATTACGGAAAGTTCAACCAAGTCCTCGGACAGATCGAGGGTAATCCGGAGCTTGAAGTCATTCGGACTACCCTGCATCGAGATATGGAGCTCGAAGATTTCTACATCACGGTTCGCACCCTGGATGAACGCGAGGTGCGCTTGCGATTTGAGGGGGCGGACACGCGGCCGATAAGTAGTCTTTTTCAAGAGCTAAAGAACATGGGTATGTGAAAGGGGGCCTAACAAGCGGTTGCATGACCACTCTTGACCCGCCGCGAAGTTGAAAGTGCTGCAACAGTTCAACGTCATCCCCAAATCCATGCTCGCTCTCAGGTCAGGGGTGAGTGAGTCTAAAGGTTCGGCAAGGAGACAAGATGAGAGAAAGAATACCTAGGAACAACCCGGCAATGATTGTCGTTGTATGGATGGTCATCGCGGCCAGCTTGCTCGGCTGCAGTGCCTTTGCAGAGGAGACAGAGACCTTGAAGGTAGTGAATTGGAATGTGTTATATGGGTTCAATCATCAGAAATCCGTTAAGCAAGGTGCCAACTGGATCAAGAAGCAAGCAGCAGATGTCGTTGCATTGCAGGAACTGAATGGGCACAACCAGGCGAGGCTTGAGGAAGTGGCGGCAGAATGGGGACACGATCATGCCGCGATTCTGAAGAAAGAGGGCTTTCCTGTTGGATTGACATCCAGTCAGCCAGTTGAAGTTATTGAGCGCAGAGTCAAAGGCTTCCACCATGGTTACCTTCACTGCAAGACACATGGAATTCATTTCTTTGTCGTCCATTTCTGGCCTGGAAAATACCAGGAAGCAGATTGGATTCTCGACAAGGCAGTGCCACTGATTGAGAGAGGTGAGAAAGTGATTATTCTTGGCGACTTCAATGGCAATTCCCGCAAGGACGAGGACTTTCTGATTGCTAACGCGACGTTGAGAAAGAGAGACTATACGTTTGTTGATAAAGTCGAAGCCAAAGGGTTTGTCGATATCGTGCATAAGCACGATCCGAAAGCCAAGATATCCCAGCCCTCACCCATCACCATCCCAAGATGGACTAAAGATCTGGAAGAATTGAAGTTGAAGCGCTATCGAATCGACTTCGTATTCGCAAATAGGATATTTGCAGAACAATCTCATTCCGGGACAATCTCACTAGCGAAGGAAATTGAGACAATCTCGGATCACTATCCTGTCATTGTGGAGTTTATTGGAGCGAAGCATAAGAAGCCGGATACAGGCGATGGTAAATAGTCGCGCCTAATCCGGAGCTTGAAGTATCCTAGCAATGATGAAAACATATTTGGTAGCTTTCGTTTCCTTTTTCACCCTAGTGAGTGGGCTCTTTGCTGCTCCTGCCGCCGTAACAGGGACCCAATTACGTGAAGTTATTGTTAGCCATTCTGACGAGAAGGGCATCCTCCAGCTTTACCGTATGAATGAAGACGGCACAGACCGCCAGCAGCTTACTCATTCCAATCGCAGTTGCCGTATGCCCGCATGTTCCCCAGACGGGGAAAAATTAATATATACGCAACAGGTCGACCATAGCTTAGCTCTCTGGATTTCCGATATTGATGGTGGGAACGCCCGCGCCCTTATCGATGAGGGAATGAACTTGTTACCGTCTTGGTTGCCTGACTCCCGGCATATCGTCTGGATGAAAACTCAGCCTGGGAAAGATCCTTCGCGGAAGAGCCAGATCCATCTCATGAACACGGATACTGGTGAATCGAGAAGACTGTTTTCTTCTCCTGAGCAGCTAGACTTCAGTAATTCTATGCCGGTTGTTTCACCCAGAGGAGATCTGATCGCCTTCGTCTCAAACCGAAGCGGCGAGATGCGTATCTGGGTCAGCGCTCTGGATGGAAGCAACGCCAAGCTGGTTTCCGTTCCAGAGATGGATTTCCACGAAGCGATCGAGGCGCCCATTGAGCAAAAAGTCCCCGCTTGGTCTCCGGATGGTAAGTGGATTGCGCATTGGGAGGGAGTTGAGATGGTTTACATGAGCAAGTTCACGGGCGTCCCAAACCCGCAACGAGATCGGTTGATCTCAGAGACTTTTCATGTCTGGGTGGTAGGCAGCAATGGGAAGAACCGAAAAAGAATCGGACCTGGTGATGATCCCTCTTGGTCTCCCGATGGATTCGTGACACGGGCCTTCCCAGATCCTAAAAGGGGAGGCCCAAAGATCGTGATCGAAACCAAATCGGGGGAAAAAGAATTACCAATTGTACCAAGCCGGAGGAATTGGGGTCGATTCACTTGGTTGCCCGACCAGGCCGGAAAGTCCGAAAGTGAACAAGCCGGAGATAACCAATCCGCTACCGCGCCAAAGTCGAAGAATCATGAGAAACTTAAACCTAAAAAGAAGGCACGGTCTCAGTAGCAGGATAGCCTGGCTCAGACGTTTCGCAGAAAATTCTAACGACTCTCAAACTGAAGTGTCCTAGCAATGATGAAAACATATTTGATAGCTCTCGTTTCGTTTTACGCCCTAGTGGGTGGGCTTTTTGCAGCTCCTGCCAATTATGATCCAATCACCGAGCTGAAAGATCTAAGTGCTGAGGAACCTGTGTTTAAGGGTGCGTCCAGGACAAAACCAATCGTGCTGAAGTCCCTAAAGAATGGGGCCAAGTATTTCGGTAAAGAAGCACTTGCCAAGATTTCCAAGGCCGTTGATTTTGAGAAACAGAGTGTTCTTCTTTTCGCTTGGAAAGGTTCTGGGCAGGATCGCCTTCAATATGTAGTGAAAGAATCTTTCCCTGAGCAGATTGTGTTCTCTCACAAGCGTGGCCGGACGAAAGATTTTAGATCGCACCTTAAAGTTTATGTTTTGCGATCGGACGTAAAGTGGGCTGTTGAGTAGGAGCGGGCTCAGATCATTCAGTGGCCACCGCTAGAATTGCGATTTGCAGAACAAGACGTCAATCCTAGCGCTTAACCTGCCGCGAGTCTAACTCACTTTATCTGTTCAACCATCAATCCAAAAGTCAGAACGCGCTCTTGGTCGCGCGTGACTTGACCTAGACGTGGAATGGCGGGGTTGAGAAAAATAATTCATCGAAATTTCACCCGTCCTCCATATAACTCTCATAGCCTTTTATAACTTTATCATCATGAGCGAAACGAACTCACAACCAAGAACAGGCACGATTGCCTTGGTGATCCTTCTTCTCATCGTTGTTGCTGTGACCTGGCTTGTTCGAGGATTCTATGACAGATTATTCTTTCTGGAGGGCCAAGTGGTTGTCGTGAACGCGACAGCCGTAGATCATACGATAAGATTCGCATTTCCGGCAGGTGAAGTGATGGAAGTTGATCTGGAGGCAGGAAATTCTTTTCGATTTGGGGTTGACGAGACAGGCGAAGGATCGATTGGAGTTACGATCGACGGAACTCGCAGAGAAGATGTGGGTTACGTAACGTCAATGAATGGAATGGTGGTTCTCACCATTGACGAAGATCGAGTAATTTTTTCCCAGGTCTCTTTATAGGAACGGCACCGAACAAGTGTATGCATACCGACGCTTCACTCGCATTTTGTATAGAAAGTTAGAATATGAAAAGAGAGTTGACTGCTTCAACATATCCTCAAAATTTAAAGAAGAAGATCATGATCAATAAAATATTTGTAGCGTGCGCAATCACACTATCGTCCTTCGCTTGGTTAGCACCCGCCGAAGAAGCCGTCTGTGCAGAACGAACCAACCCAAAAGAACGAACTGTTTACCTAAGTGTGGACGGTATGGGATGAGTGGGTGGCCGATTTGAAGCGGTGCGGTCTGCACTCGCGAATACTCCTGGAGTTTCTAACCTCAAAGTTCCTGGACAAAAATTCCAGAATCCAGATGTGAAGGCAAAAGGGCAGATCATTCAATACACTGGCTATGCCAAACCCAAGGATGTGATTGTCACTCTGCAGAAAAATATATTCTTCAAGGTCAAGGTAGCTGAGCTTTCCAATCCCAAGACAAAATGAGGCAAATGCCAACCCGCTAGCGCTCCGCGATGCTGAAGGTGCCGCTAGGGACCGATGCTTCTGCAATTGCAGGCATCGTGAGCAAGCAGTATAAGAACAGCTCCTATTCGATGCCTAATATTTTGGAAGACCTTACCGGGGGGCTTTGATCGAGTTCATTTTTCGCTTCGGCCTCAAAGGGAAAAAAGTTGTACCTCTGTCGATTCTTCTAATCGAGAACGGGTGGGTTTCAGTGGGTATTTTCTCGCCGGACTGATATCCGAAGATGCTAATAAGTTCATGTCGCCGATACCTTACCTACGTCTTGATATCGAAAGTGGAAGCTAGTTTACCTTGACGGGTTCCTTCTTTCGTGTGGGCCCGATAAGGTTGTCTTGGACCCAGTGCATGGAAGGGATCCAAAAGCTCCGTTTAAACCGATGAAGTAAGTTTCTGCCTGTGCAGTCTTCAATTAAAAAGGCAAAAGTCTGGAAAGTGTATCTTTCAAACTACCTACTCTGAACTATCAAACGAATCAGCAAAAGAAGTTGGTGGTCTAAGCGGAAGGCTCGTTTCGCTCTTGGGGTCCGGCAGAGATTCATCCTTTTTCAAACCGACTTTACCCATCATTAATGCAATGAAGATTTTCCGTAGTGTTGTGATATCTTTCTCTTTTCCACTTCAATAAATTTGAACATGATACAGCGTGGCTGGAGAGAAAAAGAAACGTGGCAAACGTAAGCACCAACCGATGGGGCTCGATATTATTCATGAGGATCGTGACATAATCGTGGTGAATAAAACTGCCGGGCTTCTCACGGTTGGAACTGGGCGTGATGGCGGGCGTACTGCGCACGCGGCGCTGGATGAATACGTTAAGAAGGGAAACTATAAGTCGCGTGAGCGAATCTTTGTCGTGCATCGTCTCGATCGTGATACTTCGGGTGTCTTGGTTTTTGCGCGGACCGAAAAAGCCAAGTTGACGCTTCAGAAAAATTGGCAGGAGGCTGCCAAAACATACCTCGCATTTGTTGAGGGCCACCCAGATCCCGATGAGGGAATGATCGAAAGTTATTTGGTCGAGAATGACGCGCGCCGCGTTTTTTCATCGACCGATAAGCGAAAGGGGAAGCTTTCGAAAACCAAGTATAAAGTGATCAAAATCGTAGGGGAACGAGCTTTGCTTGAGATTCATTTACTGACTGGCCGCAAGAATCAGATCCGGGTGCACCTTGCCGATGAAGGGTGGCCTATCGTGGGTGATGGAAAATATGGTCGTAAGATTCGTGATAACAAGCGCCTCGCCTTGCATGCGCAGGAGCTGAGCTTTGATCATCCTTATTCGGGGAAACGGATGACCTTCTGCGCTCCTGTGCCGGCGACCTTTCATAAGATGGCTGCGGCACCTGCGCCGGAGCCTCCCAAAAAGAAAGACTCTAGGTAACTGATTCGCGGTAAAGGTTTTCCACCTTGTTACGCGCCCAAGGTGTTTTGCGAAGAAACTTAAGGCATGACTTGAGTGAAGGGTCATTGGCAAAGCACCGGATACGGATGCGGTCCGCAAGCTCATTCCATCCATATTGGTCTTCTAGATGAATGAGCATCTGCTCGAGTTTCACTCCGTGGAGAGGATCGTTGGATTGGTGTGCCATGTGGCTTGAAGAGTGAGGTAAAATGGAGGCGAAGGACATGAGATAATACGAAAGCGATCTTTGCTTTTCGGGCCGAAATTTCCACCTAGGATGCCGCGCATGACGGCCAAAGAAATGGATAAGACTTTATGGTCGGATCGTATTCTTGCGCCTTTTCAACGTCGCACTTCCTCTGGTCGTTACCTCCCTGAGATTGATGGCCTCCGTTGCTTAGCGGTCGTTTTGGTAGTTCTTTTTCATTCGCACGGATTTTTCACTTCCGGCTCTGAACCGTCCACGGTGCCCGAACTTCTTGCCACAGAGCCAGGCACTGCACTTCTTCATATGCCGCACGCCTTAATGGGACGAGGTTGGTTTGGAGTTCAGATCTTCTTTCTCATCTCGGGGCTTGTTTTATCGCTTCCTTATGCAGCCCATTATCTAAAGGGAGAAGAAAAGCCACTGGTTAAGAACTACTTCAAGCGGCGTCTCATTAGGATTGAGATTCCCTATGTTCTTGCCCTCACCTTTTTTCTTTTTCTTTCAATCATCATAGAACAGAGCGGCTGGGATCGACTGCCAAATTACTTCGCAGGTCTTATCTATGCCCATGGCTTCATTTACGATGGCCAACATAACCCTCTTTTGTTCGTAGCATGGACCTTAGAGATTGAGGTTCAGTTTTATCTCATCGTGCCGCTGCTATGCCGGGTTTTCGCTTTGCCTAAACTTCTGCGTCGCTTTCTTCTAGTTTTGACAATCTTTGCTGTCGATCAACTCTGCGGAGGGTCATGGATGGCTTTTACGGATAGTATTTGGCATCATGCGGTGATTCGTCAGTTGAATTGGTTCCTACCCGGCCTACTTCTCGCGGACCTCTACTTGTCTCCAAACTTAAAAGGATTCCGTGAAAAGGGTGGGACTTTGTGGGCTGACTTTGTTGGAGGATTAGCGTGGATTATGGTTTTCGTCCTGATTGATTATCATTTCACGATCAGTCCGAGGCCGTTTGTTTTACTCCTCGCTTTTTGGTGCGTCCTCGCCAGCCGATACCTTGGGGTGGTCTTCCGTAATCGCTGGATTACGGCGGTGGGAATGATGTGCTACACGATTTACCTCTTCCACAATTTCTTCATTCATACGATCTTTGGACCGCATATTTTGGGGCCAGTGGTGCCGTATGAAAAAGGAAACTGGCCCAATAACGCGCTCATCATGGTGGTGATGGTCTCCGTGATCATCATAGCTTGTGGCTTTCTTTATCTCGTGGTCGAGAAGCCTTTTGCACGCGGCCGGTTACCTTGGAAAAAGAAGAAAGGGTGATCTGCAGTCTGTGGAATTCTAGCCGGTCTTTTTCTAGTTGTGAGAGAATGTGATTGGCTAGCTGGTCAAATTGGGTTTCGTCAGTTAGGGTTAGCCCTCGATAAGCCATGAGTGATTCCAAAGATATTGATTTTGACCGTATCGAAAATGCCGTGCGTGAGCTTCTAGGAGCAATTGGGGAAGATCCCAAGAGGGATGGATTGCTCGATACACCGGCAAGAGTCGCGCGAATGTATGGCGAAATCTGTAGTGGTTTGCGCGAGGAGCCGGCGGATCATCTCGAAAAGACCTTTCAAGTGGAGCACGACGAAATCATCGTGGTGCGCGACATTTCGTTTTATTCGATTTGTGAGCACCACCTCATTCCTTTCTTTGGCAAGGCCCACGTCGCGTACCTTCCCGAAAAAGATGGGCGGATTACCGGGCTTTCGAAGTTGGCAAGATTGGTCGATGGCTTTGCGCGTCGTCCGCAAGTTCAGGAACGTCTCACTGGTGAGATTGCTGATGCGATTGATGAAAAGCTCTCTCCACGTGGGGCAGCTGTCGTGTTGGAAGCAGAACATCTTTGCATGTCGATGCGGGGGATCCGCAAGCCAGGGGCACGGACCGTAACATCTTCGATGCGCGGCATTTTTCGTTCTAATTCAGCCTCGCGCGAAGAGGTTTTAAATCTCATTCAACGCTCTTAAGAACGACCGGGGCCTGATCAAATCTGGCTTTTCAGCTTACTCGATTTGATCCAAATCTGAGCAAAGCCCCTCTGCGGAACTCTCGATCAGAATTGCTTTATACGATCTTCAGCTAGGCGACCTCATTATGAAAACTCATTTATTTTTGACAGATTCAAGGAAGTTCTAAGCACTTTAGATGTGTCTAGGCTCTTATGTGTCAAAATTGTCACCTAGCATATTTACAATCATTAAATCTATCTCATAGATTTAGAAGCAGAAGCCATGGAGAAAGATCATCAAATATCTCAATTGCCTAAAGACGGACTTGCTGGGTTGACGCAGAATTTTGGGAAGGATGCCACATCTGGATTTGTGGTCTTCCTCCTCGCCCTCCCTCTCAGTCTTGGGATTGCCGCGGCCTCTGGCTTTCCTCCCATTATGGGGGTTTTGACGGCGATCATTGGTGGTCTAGTTGCCACTTTTTTCACGGGTTCCCAACTTTCCATTAAAGGCCCGGCAGCGGGTTTAATTGTTATTGTAGCTGATTGTGTGGGCGCCTTTGGTGGTGGAATCGAAGGTTGGCGCCTCGCCCTCGGAGTGATGGTGGTGGCAGGAATTATTCAGATTCTCATGGGAGTTTTCAAATGGGGAAAGTTTGTCGATATCTTTCCTTTGTCAGCGGTTCATGGAATGTTGGCAGCGATCGGTTTCATCATTATCGCAAAGCAAGTTCCCGTTCTTTTGAACGTCGACCCATCTCTCGCAGCGGGGAAAGGTCCGCTTGCTTTGTTCGCCGCTATCCCTTCGTTCTTTGCCAATTTAGACTCACAAGTCAGTATTATTGGTGGTGTGAGTCTTGCCATCATGCTGGGCTGGGGATTCGTAAAACATCCGCTTTTGAAGCAAATCCCAGCACCGTTGCTGGTTTTAGTTTTTGCGGTTCCTGCAAGTTTGATGATGAATTTGGGTGCTGAAGCTCCCGATTACACGCTGGTAAAAGTGGGTAAGATCATCGATCAAGTTGGTATTAATGCGAGCGCTGAAGGCTATTCTCATACCGGGATTTTCATCAAGTTCGTCATTATGGTTTCGCTTGTGGGAACTCTGGAAAGTCTCCTTACCGTGAAAGCGATTGATATGCTTGATCCGTGGAAGCGGAAAGCTGATCCGAATAAGGATATCATCGCAATAGGTGTATCAAACTCATTGGCTGGCCTCCTCGGCGGACTACCCATGATCTCGGAAGTGGCGCGAAGTTCGGCTAATGTTGCGCAGGGTGCTCGAACCCGCTGGGCAAATTTTTTCCATGGTCTCTTTCTCCTCTTATCGGTCCTCCTTGCTTATCAAGTTCTTGAACTCATTCCGAATGCAGCGCTTGCAGCCATGTTAATCGCAGTAGGAATCAAGTTAGCTCATCCCAAGGAATTTATCCACATGCTTAAGGTGGGGCCGGAGCAGCTTGCGATTTTTATCACCACAATTTTCTTCACGCTTGCTAAGGATCTGCTGGTCGGTATCGCGGCGGGAATGGTCTTGAAGGCGATAATCCATTTCAGTCGCGGGGTGTCTCCGAGGTCTCTTTTCCAAGCAAGAGCGGCCGTTGATCATGAATCTGATCGCTACGTTCTTCGATTGGGGAATGCCGCCATTTTCACAAACTACCTCGGCATTAAGAAGCATCTTGATAAAATCCCCGAAGGTAAGGCGATCGTTTTGGATCTCACAAAAACAGTCGTGATTGATCACTCCGTTATGGAGAATCTGCATCATTTTGATGATGATTACACTCGCGCTGGCGGAACCGTCGAATTCCTAGGCCTTGACCAGCTTAAGCCAGTTTCGGCTCATCCGCTTGCGGCCCGAAAGCGGAGCAAAGCGTCCTAATCTTCGAACGCGATCGTTCCTTGCTACTCACGGGGAATAAAGCGATTTGCGAGGGTGCTCAAAAGCATTCCGGTGATAAAGCCGCCGATATGAGCGCCGTGGCCGACGTTGCTGGCCGGGCCCATTAAGCCAAGGAAATCCAAGCCAACCCCGACAACTCCAGCAGCAGCGAGTTGAGTCGAATTGACGGGCCGGGCAAGTGGCCAAACATATGAACTAGGACGGGGATGTAAGAAGGCTAGACCAAAGTAAAATCCCTCTAAGCCCATTACTCCACCGCTGGCTCCCAGCCCCGGAATTGGGCTCTCCGGATCCAATAAGAGCTGGCCGATTGATCCACCAATTATGGGAAGAAGGAAGGCAGCTAACATCCAGCGCCAGCCACAAAGCTCGCAAACCACGACTCCAAAGAGCCAGAGGAAGAGCATGTTACCTCCCAAGTGGCTTCCATCGGCGTGAAGAAATCCTGCTGTCAGGGTCGTGGCGAGGGTTGCTAAAACGTCACTCGATAGATTGCCACCCAAGGCAACTTCCCATCCATTAACGACTTTGACTGGAATTATCATCCATGCTCCATAATCGTGTATCCAATCTAGAATAGAGACGACGCAAATTACCCCGATAAGAATGAGAACGGGGGCTCGATGTTTCATCAGTGAGTTATGCATGGTCACAGGGCGCTTCTGGTTGGTTACGCATGAAGTCGGCAACTTGGGCGAAGAATTCCATCACGGACTTATGAATCGCGGAATCGACGATCACTTCATCAGCGGCTTCCCCCATAAGTTTCATCCATCGATCGCGTTCTGCGATGCCGATTTTAAAAGGCATGTGGCGACCCCGAAGGCGCGGATGTCCTCGCTTAGTGAGGTAGCGCTGATCTGCTCCAAATCGGAAAAGAAGAAAGTCGCGAAGGCGCTCCTCGGAGCCTTCCCAGTCATCGTCCGGATACATCAGGCCGACCAGCTTATCTTCCTTCATTTTTTCATAAAATTTGGAAGTCAATTGGGTGAAGCCTTCTTCTCCCAATGTCGCGTAAATCAATTCTTCGTTCATCGATGTTTTGTTTTTGAAGATTGGCGTGCGATCTTTGAAAATCAAGGATTGCCGCTTTTCCTTTGAGCCGTCAGTGTTCTGGCTACCGCCTACGGTTTTAACACCTCTTGATATTTTATCTGACCCCATGAGCGAACCAATCCAATTTGATCCACCGGATCTTTCCGAATTGAGCAAACTTCTTGATGGTTACGAAGTAACCTCACTGATTGCGACCGGTGGTATGGGAGCGGTTTACAAGGCGACCCAGGTCTCTCTCGATCGGGATGTGGCAATCAAGCTGCTGCCGGTAGAATTTGGAGAAGACCCGTCATTTCGGGATCAATTTGAGGCTGAGGCTCGCTCCATGGCTAAACTCAATCACGCCAATCTGATCGGGATCTATGATTTTGGTGAGGCCGATGGGATGCCTTTTATCGTTATGGAATTAGTGGCGGGGAAGTCACTTTATCATTCTAGTTACGGAAAGGCGATCGATGAGGCGACTGCTGTCCAATTGATCATCGGAATCTGCCGTGGCCTTGCACACGCGCACGATGCAAATATCATCCACCGCGATATTAAGCCGGCAAATATTCTGCTCGACCCTAACGCTAAGCCTAAGATCGGTGACTTTGGTTTGGCGGCCGCCAGCGATTCGGAGCATTCAGAGGATGGCCCTATCTTTGGAACTCCGGGCTATGTCGCTCCTGAAATTTTTTCCAACCCCAAGGCGATTGGAGTCCAGTCTGATATTTATGCGGTTGGTGTGATTCTTTACGAACTCCTCACGGGGAAGATGCCTGAGGAGCCTGCGAGCCCTCCTTCTTCCATCGCTAAGTGTGATCGGAGACTGGATCCGATTTTCAAAAAAGCAACGCGTCGGAACCCAGCCTTGCGTTTTAAGTCGGCCGATGAGATGGCGGATGATCTTGAGAAGATCCTCCCCAATATTGGAGCGAGTGGGCAGAAAGCGGTGCGCACCGCAGCTGATAGAAAGGCACCCGCAACGATGCTGAAGCGCCGGATGACTCACGATACGAATTCTGGCGGGAAGGAATCGGGAAAGCCCCAACTCGTCCCTCTTGCCAAAGGGGGGGGAGCTTCCGGGTCACGGCTGAAACCATTGCCAAAATCATCTCCTGAGATTGAAAACGACAGACGTCCAGCGCCGGTGGAATCTGTGGCTCCTGCCGCTGTCTCGATTCAGGCCGGAAGTAACTGGCCGATCATTCGTAATCTTATTATCATTGCGGTTCTGATCCCGGTCATTATTTTTACATGGGGTCTTTATCAAACGAAGCAGGATAGAATCAAAAAGGAGCTCGATGCGAAAGAGCTGAAACAAAAGAACGATGAAATAGAGCGTAAAGCGCAGGTCGAGCAAGCGAAGCGCGACGAAGAAAAAAAGGCCCTTTTGGCAGAGGAAAAAAAAGCGCTTGAGGCCCAGCTTGAAAAAGAACGTCTACGCTTGCTCGCGATCGAAAATGCTAGGACTCCAATGGATCGCCTTGCCGAATATCGGACCGCTCTTTTCAATGGGCGTCGTGATCGTTTCCCGGATAACACGATCGACCGGAGCAGTCATTTTCTTTTTTTCGTGAATACTCCAATGACGTGGACCAAAGCTTCGGAATTTGCCGAAATGCATGGCGCTCATCTCGCCACTCCATCGGCCCAAGCCGAGATTGATCTTCTCTCCAAAGATATTAGCGATCTCGAATTGCGCCGTGTCTGGATTGGTGGGGGTGCTCAGGGGAAGGGGGGGTGGACTTGGGTTTCTGGAGAAGATTGGAAGTTTGATAACCCCGGAACTGCTTTGGGTTCGTATGCATCTCTGAGTAGTAGCGGAGTGATTCGCGCTCGGCCTAATAGTGAGAAAAATCCCTTCGTCATTCAGTGGTCTAAGGATGGTCAGAATTCCGGAGCTCTTGCTGCCCAACTTGAGCGTCTTGTTCCTACCCTAGATTCACCTAGCCCAGATTGGCCTCCTGGCACGGTGGCTCATGAGAATCGTCATTTTTTGCTCGTGCAAAAGCCAGTGTCTTGGAATGAAGCAGACTTGATTGCGGGTTCGGCCGATGGCCACCTCGCGGTCATTTCGAAGCCACTAGAAGGAATTTTTCTACGTAATTTTTTTGACTCGGCCCTACTTCTTGAGCAGTCCGTTTGGTTGGGTGGCCGCAAAAAAGACGACACATGGTATTGGCCAAATGGGGAACCTTGGACAAAAGCCTCATGGGCGCCGAATTCGCCTGACGGGGGCCCATCTGCTCGCGCACTCCGCTATCTCAAGAGCTCTGCTGGAGTTGGCTGGGATGACGCCAGTCCCAAAGCTGGGGAGGCCGACGGATTCATTATTGAGTGGAGTTCCGATGGCAATGGCGCTTCGGCCGTGACCAAGGATAATCCAAGTGCTGCAACGGGCCAAATGGCCAAGCTCCGGGGAATAGGCCGCCGCCTAGTCACTCGGGAAGTCGCTGATTATAACAAGTATCTCGTTGGGAATCGTGATTTCTTTGTCTCAGAGGTGGGCACTTGGTTTAAGACGCTTTCTATTAATAGCCGTATAGAGTTTGAGATCCCCTATCAGTCCTTGGAAGATAGGCTTCCTGAGAATGGCGATCTTTCTGGGGAAATTAATCTCAGCGGATTTCCTGCTGAGGTGTTTCAGGATCTTGAGAGGGCGAGGGGCCGCCAAGCACGGAAGAAAAAGACCTTCGATACCAAGTTGGAATCACTACGACAAAGCTACCTTATGAAATTGCTGAAGCTCCGCCAAACTTTTGAAGACGGCGGATTGAAGACTCAGGTGGAGTCAGTCGATAGAGAGATCAATGGAGTGGGGCAGGATGTCGCCGCTTTCCGTTCCCATTTTGGTGTCTAGAGGGAGCTTGAAAACCACGGGTCTATTAACCTTCTCTCTTGGCGTGCGCGTGTTTATCACTCATAACTTCAAAACCTTATGAGATTGGCCCTTTTGATTCTCGCACTAATTGGCTCGCTAGTTGGCCATGAGCAGGTCCCACCCAACATTATTTTCCTGATGGCGGATGATCAGAATACCTTGTCGATGGGGTGTTATGGGAATCCTGAGGTCGAAACGCCGAATATGGATCGGCTCGCAAATGATGGGATGATCTTTGATCGTCACTATGATACTACCGCGATTTGCATGGGGAGCCGGGCCAATGTCTTCACGGGAATGTATGAGTATAAAACGGGATGCAATTTCGTCCACGGAGACATGTCTAACCAAATCTGGAGTAAGTCGTACCCGGCACGTTTGCGAGAAGCAGGGTATTTGACCGCATTCGCAGGAAAGTTCGGAATCGTGGTCGATGGGAAAGGGATTTGTGAAGATGAATTTGACTTCTATGGCGGGGCAAAGGGCCAGACAAATTACGCAACGTCAAAAAACTTCTCCATGAAACGCTTTGCCAAAAAGTATCCTCACTCGACTCTGTCATACGGGGCGTTTGGGAAAGAGGTGATCAGAAAGTCGCTTGAGAAGAAGAAACCATTTTGCCTTTCCATTAGTTTTAAAGCACCTCATCGGCCGACCACTCCCGACCCTCGTTTTGATCACGTTTATCAAGGAAAGAAATTTACTAAACCGGCAAATTATGGCCGGCGTTATGGTGAGCATCTTTCGCCGCAGAGTAAGCAGGGTAGACAATTTGAACGCTTTGAATCGTGGGGTTACGATAAGAATTACGACGAGGTTATGGCGACCTACTACCAGCAAATTTATGCGATTGATTTCGCTCTTGGTATGATTCGCGATGAGCTGAAATCGCAGAAGATCGTTGAGAATACCGTTATCATTTACACGAGCGACAACGGCTTTATTTGTGGATCCCATGGTTATGGATCTAAAGTCTTGCCCATGGAGGAATCCTCTCGCGTCCCCTTGATTATTTTTGATCCTCGCGTCGAGAGTTCGGGAAAGAAGGTTCGGTGTGATCGATTGACTGGAAACATTGATTTTGCTCCGACTATTCTGGAGCTCGCGGGCTTGGAAGCTACGGAAAATATGGATGGCAGAAGCCTTCTACCATTGCTCGAGAACCCAAGAGAAGGGGGGCACGGAAGCTTGGCCTTGATAAATACTTTTCCGCCTGCGCCCACGACTTGTATGAGCATTGTCTCGGGGCCTTTTAAATATACTTATTGGTGGTTTGAAAATAATGAGATGAAACCAACCGAAGAGCTTTTTAATCTCAAGAACGACCCCCTTGAGCTAACTAATCTTGTCCAAGTGCCTGAGCATAAGAAGAAGCTCGGAATGATGCGTAAAAATTATGATGTCCAGCTCAAGCATTGGAAGAAGGAGGCCGTAAAAGGCAATGGATATCAGAAATATATTACCCTTTTTGATCGGCAATTAGAGGTGGCGGAGAAAGCAAAAATATTACCATCGGAAAAGGGGGAAATAAATTAGGTTCCTAGCGGTCTGGGAGAGCCAAGGATTTCAGTTCCTTGTTCTTGGCTCATGCCTTGGATTTTTCGGCAGGGGCATTTTTTACACCTAAAAAGATTTGAGAAATCAGGATGCGTTGAAGAAATAAATTCTATTTTTTTTCGGGGCCGGTGAGTTGTTTCCAATGGAATTGTTGTTGACCGGAGTGGATCTCGGTGGTGACCGAGTAAACGCGCTTGCAGTAGTAACAACTGAGTTTGTGTGCGGTGGAGGAATCGTCCTTACCTTCGGGTTTTTCCTTTTTCATCTTCTTCTTTTCGAGAAGAAGCTTGGGGGAGAAAAACGAGTGATTTGCATAGGTTTGGCACGGACATTTCTTATCGTGCAGATCTCCAATGAGCTCTATGGCAAGACCGAGAGTTTGTTTGTCATCAGGAGTTCCCGATGGAGATTTACGAATCTTGGGGAGATGGGGAGCAAGGGAGGCGACAAGGGAGAGGTCGTCGTGATAAAGAACTTTGTCTGCGGCTTTTCGAACGAAGGCTGGATTCGCAGAAAGGAGACCAGCGAGGATCCGTCCGGTGGAGGAAAGTTGCCAGACCCCGCGAACCCACGAATGCCAGTGGCCGTTGTCGACTTCATCACGCGAAAGAATTCCGAGATGATTACGGTTGATGAAGAACTGATCGGCATTGGTGATTTTACCCTCTTTTAAAAGGTGAGTTAGCGCGGCCTTGGCATCTGCTCCAGCAGGCAGATTCCAGTCACTCTTGGCGGTGCGCAGGATTTTGAGGACATCCTGTTCGGGGACTTCTAGGGCGATTTCGGCTAGCGGACGATATTGGTTAATACGAAGAGAGGTTCCGTCGTTAAGGTCGATGCGCGTCCTTTCTTCGGCATAGGAAAACTCGAATGGGCCATCGTAAAGAACAGTTGATTTGACGGTAATTTTTTGGAGTGAGTTGTTGAGAGTTGGCCCCCGGGGAAGTTGGACGGTGCGTCCGCGCCAGGTTGAGCGGAGGTCGTTTTTACTACGATTCATCCAGATGAGAACTAGGCCGAGAATACCAAGCGTAGTCGCGAGAATATACCCGACTTCATAGCTTGTCTCTTTTGTTTGGGCCTTGAGCCGGACGGAGGGTGGATCTCCAGGGAGGACGAGGAGGGGGATTTGAGAGCCGATTTCGAGCTCGGCGGAGAAATTTGGAGGGATATTGACTTCCACGATACTAATGAGTGCGTCTTCCTCCGAGGTTGCGAGATTGGCCTGAATCTGAGCGGTGTGCCGGACTTTGGTATCGGGCGCGGTGCTGGATTCGTGGACGCTGATAATGCGTCCTTGACGGCTTAATCCTTTTTCAAGGAATTCGTTGTTAAGCTTCGTAAAATTGAAGGTAAATCCGGCAACTACTCCCCCTGCAACGATGACCAAAAGGCCAACGGTGGTGAGATTTAGAAGTCGCTTCGTCATTACATTGCTAGCTTATTCCGAATTGATGAGACAGTCACGAAAGGAGCTTTAGATTTTGAAAAAATTCTGGAAGGGCTGAATTTAGGGCTGGTGGGTGCTAAAATTTAATCGTTAAGGTCACAAATCAGGCGAGGGTAATACCTCGGTGAATTTTTCCAATCACTATTCAGCACCGTGAACGAAGCAGCAGAAGCTCCGCGGCCATCCGCGCGATCAATCGTGAAACGCCAGCAGCGAACTGCAACTTTGGTGAGTTTGATCACCGCGCTCCTGCTGATGGTTCTCATCGGCCTCATACTTGCAGTAATATTGATGACGGTCAATCCGGTCGAAAAACCTTCATTGGTCTCTTATTCGGGAGTCTCCAAGCCAGAGCAAAAGATTAAGCAGCCAAAGATTCAAATTAATGTGCAGCGCAAGCCGGCTGCGCCGAGTATGGCGGCTGCTAAGATGTTGGTGGCAAATACTGAGTCGCCAACCACAATTCCTGTCCCAGAGATCGTGGTGGAAGATGTGTCGATAGATATTGGGGTAGGCGATGATTTTGGGGCTGGCTGGGGTGATGGCGAAGGATTTGGGAATGGCGGCGGGTCAACTTTTTTTGGTCAAACTTCGACCTCTGAGCGCTTGGCTTACGTCATCGATTACTCGGCCTCGATGAGGTCGCAAGGTCGTGATCAAATTATGAGGAAGGAGCTTTCTAGCTCGTTACAGAAAATGCAAAACGGATTGCAGATCGGGATGATCTTCTTCGCTGGGCCGGCTTGGGTGGCTGGAGATAAGGTGAAAATGATCAAGCAAAAGGAGGCCGTGATTGATCCGCCGAAGGGGAAAAATTATAAATGGAAAACGACAGGTGGAGCTAATGGATGGCATCCAGATGGACCCAAGCAAAAAGCTCCTTGGTGGGAAATTGGAGATCGTGAAGTTAAAAGGCTCCAGAAGATTGTGAATGAGACTAAGTTGGTTTGGGGAACAATTTGGCACCACCCGATTCATATGGCCCTTGATATGGAGCCGCCGCCCCAAACCATTTATTTCATGACTGATGGGAGTGCGAGTGGTTCGGCAAAGTGGGCCCAGGAAGTTGGGAAGCGCGCAAAGGAAATGGGCGTGGTCATCAACTGTGTGGCTTTGATGCATCCCAAGGCGAAGGCCGATCTTAAGACGATAGCGGAAATGACTGGTGGGATGCTCACTATGGTGAATGCCAACGGAAAGCGCGAAGAGATCAAATAAGAGGTTTCGATAAAGGTTCAGCCTATTGTTTTTCGTAAAACCACGAGTTTTTGCTAAGAACATTCATACAAGAACGTTTCAGTTTTAATGAGTGAACGATTGCCAACCCCTGTTCCCGTCGCTGCGCCGAATCTTCGGACGGTTTTGAGGCAGCAGCAGCGGACCGCGACTTTGGTCAGCTTGATTACAGCTCTTCTTTTAATGGTGCTGATTGGCTTGATCCTCGCCGTCATTCTTATGGCGGTGGCTCCGACCGAGCAGCCCAGCCTTGTCGCTTACTCAGGGGTTTCGGAAAAGCCCAAGAAAATCACGAAGCCCAAGGTGCAGACTAATGTGAAGCGGAAGCCTGCTGCGCCAAGCATGGCCGCGGCCAAGATGATTGTGGCGAATGCCCAGGCCCCGACATCGATCCCTGTCCCAGAGATCGTTGTAGAGGACATCTCTTTGGATATTGGGGTGGGTGATGATTTTGGAGCTGGTTGGGGGAACGGCGACGGCTTTGGGGGTGGCGGTGGCTCGACTTTTTTTGGCCAAAGTTCCAATGCTGAGCGGGTCGTCTACGTGATCGATTTCTCCTCTTCGATGAAAAGGGATAATCGCCATAAGTTGATGCGGGCCGAGCTCACCGAGTCACTTAGCAAGATGCAGAATGGTTTGCAGTTGGGCATGATCTTTTTCGCGGGTCCGGCTTGGGTGGCGGGCGACAAAGTCAAAGGAGGAGTTATCACGACGCCCAAGGGTAAGACATATAAATATAAAACCACTGGTGGTCACGCCAAGTGGATCCACGATGGCCCCAAGCGACAAATTCCGTGGTGGAGGATCAATGACAAGGAAGTAGGGCGAATCACAAAAATTGTGAAGACCGCTCCCTTAAATTCTGGAACAGTCTGGCATCTTCCGTTGAATCTGGCCCTCGATATGAACCCGGCTCCACAGATGATCTACTTTATGACGGATGGTCTGGCGAGCGGATCGGCGAAGTGGGCCGAGGAGATTGGAAAGCGTGCCAAAAAAATGGGAGTGACCATCAACTGCGTGGCCCTCATGCAGCCCAAAGCGGAAAAAGACCTCAAAACCATGGCGGGTATGACTGGTGGCCAAGTGACAATGGTTGACGCCAATGGCAAACGAAAGCACCTCAACTAATTAGGGTTCACCTTCACCCATGAGCTTGAAGGGGTCCTGCGTTTTCCAGTAAGTCTGACATTACTTGGATTGGCCAACACTCTGCCAGTAAACAGCGCTCTTTCCACGAAGTCGCTCCACCATCTCCGGATGCTCTTTCACAAGGTTGTGCGATTCGCCCAGATCATTAGGAAGGTCAAAGAGCTCCGCTTTTTTTCCACTCATCACTAGCTTCCATTTGCCTTCGCGAACTGCCACGGAGTTTCCTGATTTCCAGTGAAAAATTTTGTGAGCTGAACGAGCGCTTTTTGAATTGATCACTGGGAGCAGGCTTTTGCCATCGATCTTATGTTCAGCAGCCGGAATTTTACAGAGCTCCATGATGGTTGGGAACCAATCGCAACCTGTGGCGATTTGCTTCCGTACTTCGTTTTGCGGCAGGTTACCTGGCCAAGAAATGATTGCGGGAACTCGGATACCACCTTCGTAGAGGCTAAATTTTGCGCCTCTGTGTGGTCCTGCACTCCCGCCTCCTTTGTGAGCTCGAACTTCTTCTGATGCACCGTGATCAGACTGGAAAATAATGATGGTGTCATTCGTGAGTCCAGCATTCTCGATTTCACTTAAAAGTGCTCCGATTCGGTCGTCGGTAGTGGAAAGAAATGCTGCGTAAAGATTTCTGGGGTAAGGGAGGTCCCTATAATGTTCCAGCCATTTTGGTGAACCTTGATATGGATAATGTGGCGTGTTGAGAGCAAAATAGATGAAGAAGGGTTGGTCCTTGTTTTTATCAATAAACTCGCCTGCTTCTTTCACCATGAGATCTGGGAAAAATTCACCATTATGAAAAACCTCTTTACCATTACGCCAAAGATCATGCTTGTTAGGTCCGCTCCAGTAGAAGAAGTGCGAATAGTTGTCGATACAGCCGACGAGGTGACCAAAGGAGTGATCGAAACCTTGGCCATTCGGGATGGTTTCCTTGTGGTGTCCGAGGTGCCACTTGCCAATGTGTGCGGTGGCATAGCCTGCCTTTTTCATCTTTTCGGCGATTGTAATTTGTTGCGAAGGCATTCCGACTGAATCGAGCGGGACATTACCATTGAGACCTCCATGCTGCGGAGTGCGACCGGTCATTAAGCCGACCCGCGAGGGCGAACAAACAGGAGCGGCCGAATAGAATTGGGTGAAACGCACCCCGCGTCTTGCGAGCCCGTCCATATTCGGTGTAACTAGATCTTTGGCTCCGTAGCAATTCATATCAACGGTGCCCTGGTCATCGGTGAAAATTATTATGACATTGGGCTTACGTGCGGAGACTTGTAAGACACAGGCCAAAAGCGAAAGGATGACTATATGGCCGGCTAATTTCGAAAATTCTATCACTATAAAACTCTATCGAAGTTCGAGGTCTCCAACCATGAAAAATATCGGGACTCTACGATATCTTCTTCTTTCTTCGCTTTAACTCGCGAACCAATGGCTTGTCCTTCTGCAGTAACTCACAAGCATGAGCATCAGCGGAACTTCGATTAAAACTCCGACCACGGTGGCGAGGGCTGCGCCTGAGCCAAGGCCGAAAAGCATCACAGCTGTGGCGATAGCGACCTCAAAGTGATTAGATGCCCCAATCATGGCCGATGGCGCGGCATTTTCGTATCGAAATCCCAAGATTTTCGCCGCAAAGTAGGTGATAAAAAAAATTAGGAGAGTCTGAAGAGCTAGGGGAATCGCAATCCAGAGGATTGTGAGTGGATACATGAGAATAGTTTCACTTTTTAAACTGAACAGAATGACTAAGGTCGCTAGGAGCGCTAGAATTGATACCGGATTGAGATAAAGAAGAAATTTTTCATCAAACCAACTCTGCCCCTTGGTTTTCAGAATCCACTTCCGTGAAAAATATCCTGCAACTAGAGGTAGCGCGACATAGATAGAAATGGATAGCAAAAGCGCTTTCCAGGGGACCGGCATTTGATTCACGCCAAGAAGCCATTTGCCCAGTAATCCATAGAACCCCACCATCAATAATGAATTTAGCGCCACCATGATAAGGGTCAGCCCTTGGTTTCCCTTGGCCAAAAATCCCCAGACTAAAACCATCGCTGTGCAGGGCGCGATACCAAGAAGGATCGCTCCGGAAATGTAAGAGCGATAAAGTTCCACCTCGGTCCCATCTTTCAAAATCTCGGTCCCAGGCAAAAAGCCTTTGAATAATACGCCAAGAAAAAATGCTGCAATTCCAAACATCGTGAAGGGCTTGACAGCCCAATTTATGATCAAGGTAAGTAAAACTGGTTTGAGAGTTCCCCGTGCTACTAGGGCATTCCCAAAGTCAATCTTCACCATGATAGGATACATCATGAAGAAGAGACAAATCGCGATGGGAAGTGAAACCACCGGCGCGCCATTTACCATAATGGCCATCCCGTCGAGCGATTTTGAGAATCCCGAAAATACTTTTCCAAGAATAAGTCCAGCCGCGATACAAAGGGCTACCCAAAGTGTAAGCTTTCTCTCAAAGAGATTCATGGAATTGGTATCAAGTTTCATTTTAGGAGGCCGTCACTAGTCGCGCTAGTAAACTACTGATTGCGATGATGCGATTGAAGAGAAATCTGGAATCGAATCACCGACTCTACGTTGACCGATAAAATGTGAAGCCCCTTAAGATTTTTTGATTTGCTCAAAAAGGGCTTGTTTCAACCCTGGTAATCAGAGGAAATTCACGTCGTGAGTTTGATCAAAATTCGTCCGGCGGAAGAGGCCGATTTACCATACCTTGTTAGTTTTAATATGGAGATGGCCTTGGAGACTGAGGGGAGGAAACTAAATGCGGAGATTTTGCAAGCTGGAGTTAGGGGGGTCTTTGAGGATGCTGCTAGGGGATTTTATTTGGTAGCGGAGATAGAGGGCCAAGTTACTGGGTCATTGATGATAACCAAGGAGTGGAGCGATTGGCGGAATGGTGATTTCTGGTGGATCCAGAGTGTCTATGTTCTGCCGGAATATCGACGTCAGGGAGTGTTCAAAGAACTATACGAAGAGGCACGCCGAAGGGCCAAAGAGGATGAAAGCGTTTGTGGGTGCCGGCTCTATGTTGAGACTGAAAATCAGTCCGCTCAGCAGGTTTATTTAAAGCATGGATTTGTTGAGACTGGCTACCTTCTTTTTGAAGACGTTTTTTAGAAACCATTTTTGAATGGTCGCTTGTGTGTTGATCCCTCCCTCCGGGGAAGTGGGTCCATCAGATCGCAATAATAGGTTTCTTCGATGGGGTGGTGGTATGTCTAAATCAGGAGCATCGCTAGAGCCATTACGGACATGCTGAGATTTTCGGTAAGAGTCACCGTTGATACGGGGACCTCGAGAATTTTTCCCATACAGGCGCAATTGATTTGTTTGCCTTGTCGCATGGTGTTTAAGACTCCGAGCGCGCTGAAAGAGAGGATCACGATGGTAGCAAAGTAGGTGGCTTGAGTTTGCCATCGTGATAGGTAGGCGAGACTGAGGCCGAGTTCTAAAAAGGGATAGATGAGTGCATAGGTGCGAGACCGTGCAGCGAGAAGGTCGTACTTCGCAAAACCGGTGGCAAAGGAGGAAAGGTCAAAAAGTTTTACCATCGCGAAGACGAGGAGAAATAAGCCCATGAAGTCATGCATCCAGATATGCCAAGACCAGCTGATCTCCGTATGATGTCGTGCGGCGGCTCCTAAAGCTACGGCAAAAAGAATGACAAACAGGGGGCCATAGGCCGATAGGCCAAGGTCCCGGTTCTCGGTTTCGGGAGGCTGACTGCTACAACACGATTTGGGTTTGGGGGTAGATGTCATGGTTTTGGCGAAATGATGAAGAGAAAAGTGGGAAGTTGCAAATCCGAGATTTGACCACTACCCGTAGCGCGTGTCTTCCTTACTTCGTGCCACGGGCCCATTCACCCAACCTAATGTTCGCTGGTATGCGTGGTTTACCACCCTCTTTAACGCTCGGTTTTACTATCCGATTCTTGCAATTTTGTTTCTCGATCTTGGGCTCACGCTGTCCCAGTTCGTGACCTTAAATGCAATTTGGGCCGCAACAATTTTTCTGGCCGAAGTGCCATCCGGAGCCTTGGCGGATTTGATCGGGCGACGCAAGCTCTTGATCACGGCAGCAGGTTTGATGGTCCTCGAGATGTTGGTGCTGCTGGTGGCACCTAAAGACGCGGGGCTTTGGCTATTTGGATTTTGTGTCGTGAATCGTGTTTTGAGCGGATTAGCGGAGGCTGCCGCGAGTGGGGCGGATGAGGCCCTGGCATTTGATAGTTTAGAAAAGGAGGAAGATTGGGATGAAGTTCTAGAGACCACCTTCAAGCTTAGGTCGAGCGCAATGGTGGTGGCGATGGTTGTGGGTGCCTTGGTTTATGATGCAGGAGCAATTGGGCTCAATGTGGAGTTTGCTCATCGTCTGCCGATCGTCTTTTGTTTTTTTCAGGCGATCGCGGCTTTTTTGATTTCGCTGAGGTTCCAGGAATTTAACGGGGGAGACAAAGCTGCCGGCTTTATGGCAATTTTCAAGCAGACTTGGAGGGCTGCGAAGTGGGTCATTACGACCAAGGTGGCAATTTTAATGGTGGTGGGCGGACTTTTAATTGATGGGGTCGTTCGAAATTTTGCCACCATCAATAGTGAATATTATCGGGTGATTGAGATTCCAACCTACACCTTTGGATTTATTGCAGCTGGATCGGCGATACTTGGGGTTTATTTGCCGCGCCTTTCGCGTTATTTGGTGGGCGCTTACACTCCGCTTACTAATTTTGTGTTGATCGCAGGATGGTCCTTTCTCTGTCTTTACGCACTCGGCCAAACTTGGGCTTACTGGGGAGTGTTGCCGGGAATTGGAGTGATGGCAGGAATGTCGCATCTGGGATTTTTAATGAGCCGATACTTGAATGGTCTCGCCGATTCGCATCAACGTGCGACAGTGCTAAGCGTGAAGGGACTACTTTTTAATATTGGTTATGGCACTGCGAGTTTGGTTTTTGCTGGAACAGTTTCCTTACAGAAAAAAGATTTTGAGAAGACGGATGACGAGGCTCTGAAGTGGACCCTCGAATTGCAACCGTGGGTATTTCTAGCAGCTTTTTTGATTTTCCTCGTAGTGGCGAAAATTCTTCGCTTCCCCAGAGAGATTCGGAAGGAATAGCGACAAAGAAAAGCAGCTAGAACAGATCGTTCCAGCTGCTGAGGTAATCAAAAATTATTGTTTTAACGTCTGCGTCCTGCGCGATGATCAATCTTTCCGTCGCCATCACGATCTTCCCCGAACTCCATGGGCATGGTCCACTTGATCCCTTTACGGCGCCCCTCCTGAACATGGTTCTGGTAGTTCTTTTTCTCAGTGGTTTTTACGAAGGTCTCATTTGCTTTGAGCAGCGCCGTTTTGAGTTTCTCGGCCTTCGTTTCAAGGGGCAGAGACTTTACGATCTTACCCTTTTGGCCATAAGTGTCAGGGACAATGATTTTGATTCCTGATTTGGATTTGCTTCCGGTAAGAATTCCGGTCCAAGTCTTCGGGTCAGTTTCAAAGTCGTAGTGGAATCTCCCGATAATTTCGGGGTCGTTACTGACTGCAGAAATGGATTTTCGGGCTTCTTTAATTTCTTTCTCGGTCCCGCTGATGAGAATGATGACGCGTTGGTCGGCGGAGGCGACATTGAGCCCGAGGCGGAAGTTTGGGAAATCGGGAACTGCTGCGGCTTCGCTTTTTCCTTTGGCTCTGTAGTTATCAGCGATTTCTCCAAAGGCTGACACTAGATCGCCTCCGAGGACTTGATTGGGGCCACGGCTGCTTCTCGAAAGCCTTTTTTTACCATCGGGCGAGAGGAGGCAAAAGGCGGTGTTTTCGAAACGACCATTGAGGTAGCCGCGAACGATCTTCTGAGCTTCTTCGCTTTCATAGGAGTCGATGCGGATGCATACGAAATCTCGGGTTGCTTCGATGACTTTTGGATTGCTGAACTCACGGTTCTGCGTGTTGGTGTAACCAGGTCAGAAGACACCTGAAATACCGCCGCATTGTGAAGCTACGGCCATAAAAAGAATCGGTTTATTGGTGCGTTTCGCTTCGGCCAATCCGTCTTTGAGAATGGGATACCACGCGATGCCGGCTGAACCTAGTTCGGCCTCTGATTCAGCAAGGTTTTCGGGCCGCGGGCCGCCGCCTCGTTGCCCGCCGGGCCGTTGACCTCGTCCCGGGGGACGATTGCCCCGTGGAGGTTTGCCACCTCTAGGTGGGCGTTCACCGCGGGGTGTGTCCACGCCGCCGCCTCGCTGCCCCGGGGGTTGTGAGCGTTGTCCGTAAAGGGAATTGCTTACGACTATGAGCGACGAAAGAAAGAGGATGAGGAATTTCTTCATAACGTGGGTTAACCTACGGATTTAAGATGAATTTAAGATGAAATGGGAGGGTCTTTTAAAAAATGTGTTTTCAAGACAGTGGACAATTGATCGGACTCAACTGTTTCGCGGTTTGATTGGTCTCGTTAAATAAGTTGACGGAGCGCTAAAAAAGGATCTCTGCGAGAGCTGTTTGTTTGATTTTCAAAGTATGGTATTTTCGCTAAACCCCGTTCCCGTCCGTGAATTACAGCTATTTAATTTTTATATTCTCAATCCTCTTGCCATTTCATGCGAATGCTGGAGATGGCCCTTCTCGGGCCGAAAATTTTGCACTCATTGATCATGAGGGGAAGTCCCACGAATTGGACTACTATCTTAAGATGAAGGGCGTGAAGGGATTGGTAGTTTTTGTGCAGGGTAATGGATGCCCCTTAGTTCAAAAGCGTATTCCAGAATTGAATCGCATGAGTGCGACCTACCAAGATAAAGGCATCCTCTTTTGTATGCTTAATGCAAATCTTCAGGATAGTCGGGCTGATATTTCGAAGGAAGTTGAGGAGTTTAAAATTAGGATGCCAGTGCTTAAGGATGAGGCACAGATTGTCGCTCGCTCGCTTGGCGTGAAGCGAACCGCAGAGGTGTATTTGATCAGCTCGACAGGTCGAAAAATTGTCTATCGGGGAGCATTCGATGATCGCTTAAGTTATCAAGCTGCAAAGCCGATAGCGACAAAGCACTACCTTCGCGATGCTCTTGATAATCTTCTTGGCGGACATGAAGTTAAACCGGCGGAGACTGAGGCTCCCGGTTGTAAGATTACTTTCCCCAAGTATCCGAAAGGGCTGACCTACACGAGGGATATCGCTCCAATTCTCGCCCAAAAGTGTACTTCGTGTCACACCAAAGGGGGCCTTGGTCCTTTTGCCATGAGTAGCTACCGAAAGGTGGCGGGTTGGTCTGACATGATCTCGGAAGTCATCATGACCCGGCAAATGCCCCCATGGCAGGCAGATCCTGAGGTTGGGGAATTTGCAAATGATTGCAGCCTTACCGCCGAAGAAGCGAACAAGGTTGTCAGCTGGGTGGCTGATGGGAGTCCGAAAGGTGATGGCCCGGACCCTTTGGAGGGTTTGGAAAAACAGGTGCCTGAATGGTTCCTTGGAAAGCCTGATAAGATCATCACATTACCGGCGCAGAAGGTGATGGCCGAGGGCGTTTTTGACTATCGCTATGTTACGATGGACAATCCTTTCGATCGGGATGTTTGGCTAAAGGCGACCGAAATCCGTCCCGGGAATACGAGAGTTCTGCATCATGTCATCGTCACTTCCCATCCAGCTGGAACACGGAGGAGCTCACAGTGGGTGACCGGCTATGCGCCGGGGACCCAGGGGCAACGTTATCCAGAGGGCAGTTCGGTTTTCTTGAAGAAGGGCCATCAATTACGGTTCCAGCTTCACTATACGGCTTCTGGAAAGTCTGAAGTAGATGAGACAGAGCTTGGTCTTCATATTTCTCATGAACCAACTACTAAGATTTTTAGAACCGCGGTGATTGCTCAAAGGCGCTTCCAAATTCCGTCTGGCGATCAAGAATATAAGCAGCAGAAAACCTTACCCATCCGCAGGAATGTCACGCTCTATGCAATCAACCCTCACATGCATTTCCGGGGCAAGTTCATGGAATTCGAAGCGGAATTCCCGGATGGAAGGCGTGAGATGTTGCTTTCGGTTCCAAATTATAACTTCAACTGGCAGCGGACCTACGTTTTAAAAGAGCCGCGCAAACTGCCTGCGGGGACTCAAGTACATGTCCGGAATGCTTGGGATAATTCTCCCTATAATCCTCACAACCCGGATCCAACCAAATCGATAGGGTGGGGTGAGCAAAGCTTTGAAGAGATGTTTTTTGCAACCCTCGGTTACATCATCGATTAACGAGGTTTTCTTCTTGGCGGTTTGATTTGGTGGGGTAAATCGGAAGGTTCTTTGCTAGAAGCTTGTGAAGTATTGCGCTGTGCTTGTAGTTGTCGGCTGAGCGGCTAATGTCTCGCTCGCTGACAAGGAGTCGGACATAATTTTTCAAGCGAATGTTAGGAATTCAGGAAATCCAGGAATTGGTTGCTGAGCATGGATCAGCGGTGAATGACGGGCGGTCAATTCAGCAGTTGATTGACGATGGTGAGATCTCTCGACTTAAGGGGTGCACCGTTTTGAATGGGAAGGTTTCTGATTCCGTTTTTGGAGGACCTCTGATTCATCGTGATGGCAGGCCCATCCGTTTGATGTTTCGAAACAATCGAATTTCTACTCATGATGTAAACCGCGGAGCTATTCCGTTTAAAGATCAGGTGCTCGCAGTGAATCACGACCACATGCTACGGCTGGTGAAGGATGTCATGGGAAGTTCGCAGTTTGAAGTGCGAGACCTAGCACCTAGTTCGACCGTTATTCCGGCTGAAAATTTGACTCTTGTGATGTTGGAAAACGTGGTTCGCTTTTACATGGCGGAAAGTTCGACATCGACTTCACTTTATCAACACTGGCTTATCGCGAAAGAGGCTGAAACTAAGATCATGCAGTACGCGGGGCATGATTTAGAAGTTGGAAGACTTGAGCCAAATGGTCGACTTCCGTATTTGATGGATACACCAAGTACGAAGGATAAAATAGATCGGACCGTGGATGCGGAGTATCTCGTTAATGAAGGTGTTTGCACGGCACCACAGTATGCTGCGATTCGTAATTCCTCGTTAATGGCCTTTGGGATTGTTTCGCAATATTTGGCTGAGCGGGGAATGGTTTTAGTGGATACAAAAACCGAGCATGGAATCAATTCGGAAGGAGCAATCGTGGCGGCCGATGAGCTTTACACCATGGATTCGTCCCGCTTTTGGAGATTAGATGATCAGGGTGAGGTGGTGGTCCGAGATGGTAAACCGGTATCGTTTTCCAAGGAGTTTGCCCGAGGAATGGTTAAGGATCAGAACGATCAACAGTTTTCCGAAGAACAGGCAAATGAGATTGCGGTTCGTTATATTGAAGGTCTCCAGCATATTACGGGGGAGTCTTTTGCCCCGGATTTACGTCCGCGTGATCAGCGCATTATTGAGTCGGTGAATTTAATTCTAGATTCGTTGATCTGACTGGGCTGAAGGTCCGCAAGTTAGAGTGATTGGTTAGCTTTACTTCGTCGCTCTGGGATCCGAGCGGATCCCAAACTTCTGGGGAGTGAGAGTATCTTTGACTGCTTTGAGTTGGTTCTTGGGCAGGCGGTCTTTGGTTCTGGCGATCTCTTGCCATTGGGCCACCATTTCTTTAACCCGCTTCGGGTGCTTTGCGGAGAGGTCGTCGAGTTCTGTTCGGTCTTCGCTAAGATTGTAAAGCTCCCAACGGCCCATTTTTGCAGAGGCTATTTTCCAGTCACCAGAGCGGAGCGCACGGTCTTTGGAGAAGTGGAAGTAGAGAGGATCGTGAGCCTTGCGTTCTTGTCCGGCAAAGATGGGGAGGAGAGATTTTCCCTGAAGAGGGTCAATCGTGCGACCGCCAATTGTTTTCGGATAAGAAACTTCACTGATCTCTATGCAGGTTGCCATGAAGTCAATGAGGTGAGAGGGTTGACGGGTAAAAGAATTAGGTCTCGTCTTCAGGAGAGATTTGGGACCGCGCACAATCATGGGCGACGAAGTCCCGCCTTCGTGTTGGTTCTGCTTGTAAAGACGAAAGGGAGTATTGCCGAGTGAGGCCCAGCCGACATCATAGCACCAGTAGGATTTTGGGTCCCAAGGTTTGAGTTCTTTACCACGGGTGCGATCGAAGGGGCAGGCTCCGTTATCGGAGCAGAACATGATGAGAGTGTTGTCATAGAGGCCTTTCTTTTTAAGATGTGCGACGAGGCGGCCGATGTTTTGGTCGAGGACGTCAACCATTGCCGCATAAACTTCCATGCGTGCTTCTTCCCATTGTTTGGCTTCGGGCGATAGACTGTTCCATGCTGGAATATGGGCGGCTCGCGGCGAAAGTGCCCATTTGGCAGGAAGTAGGCCGGACTCAATTTGTTTTTCGTGGCGTCGTTGGCGAAGGATGTCCCATCCTTTAGTATACTTGCCCTTATATTTTTTGACTTCAGTTTTCGGAGCCTGCAGTGGGTAGTGCGGCGCGTTGTAAGCGCAGTAGAGGAAGAAGGGGTCTGGGTTTTCCTCTTCTTTGACGCTCCAATGCTGGTCAATAAAATCGAGAGCGTAGTCGGTGATAACATTGGTGGTGTAAAATGGTTTTCCTTTGTGAGTAGCGGGGACTTTCCATGGCTTGCCGTCGAGCCGAAAGGTGTCGTCGCCGGTGAAGAAGTTGGTTGCTCCGGAGAGGTGGCCCCAGTAGCGGTCGAAACCAAAGTCCGTGGGTTGTTTTGAAAGATGCCATTTTCCGACCATCATCGTATGGTATTTGGCGGGTTTGAGGACCTCGGCGATGCTTGCGCCGCGTGAGAGTGATGCCCCGCCAGCTTGGTCACAGTAGAGGCCGGTGAGGAGCGAGACACGGGAGGAATGGCATTTTGCGGTGTTGTAAAATTGGGTAAAGCGGAGCCCTTCTTTTGCTAGAGCATCTAGATTGGGGGTGTTGATTTCCGAGCCATAGCAGCCGAGGTCAGAAAAGCCGAGGTCATCAGCCATGATGATGACGATATTCGGCTTCTTTTGAGCCGCTGCCCAGAGGGTGAGAAGAAGAGATATGATCATGAGGCGCATGATGAGATCCTAGATCCCAGAATAATGAGTGGGCATAAAAAAATTGATTGAGCGTTAGTCTGTTTTGAGTCGCAAAGGAAATAGAGATATTGTGAAGTAAGATATTCTTGTCTCCAGCGAGGGAGATTCTTTGGCTTGCCCGAATCGGGGCAGCAAGGGTGAGGGCGGGTTCTTGCATCATGCAATTGAATACTATAGTGGCCATGAATGATTCGAATGCTTGCCGCTTCTCTTCTTCTAATTCAGATGGTTGCTGCGGCTCCAAAGAAAGGGCCTTTTAAACAGATCGAAGATGTTAAAGGGCTGCCAAGAGTTCTCTTGATTGGTGATTCGATCTCAATCGGATACACTCTTCCAGTCCGGAGTTTGTTACATGGAAAAGCGAATGTTCACCGCCCGCCTGTGAATTGTGCTGCAACAATTCATGGCCTTAAGAGCTTGGAGACGTGGTTGGCAATTGGAGGAGAAAATAAGAAGTGGGATATCATTCATTTTAATTGGGGTCTTCATGATCTTAAATATATGGGGCCTAACGGTGAAAATCTTGCGGACCCTAAGGCCGAGACTAGCAAGCAGCAGGTGGCTCCAAGGGCTTACGAAAAAAATTTACGCGAGTTGGTGAAGCGTCTGAAAAAAACTGGAGCGCGCTTGATTTGGCGAAATACAACCCCAGTGCCAACGGGCGTGCGAGGACGGGTGCCAGGGCATTCAGCCGAGTATAATAAAATCGCGGCGAGAGTAATGAATGAGATGGAAGTTGAGATTCACGATCTTTATTCGTTTGCTAAAACTAATGCGGCCAAAATCCAAAAGAAGGCGGACGTCCATTACACTCGCGCAGGCTCTATACAGCTTGCCGAAGAAGTGGTTAAAACCCTTAAAATTCAATAACGAGAATTCTCAAAATACCTATCAATATGTCTTTGGCACAATCAATCGGCGCGCTTACTCCTGAATTTCTTTCTAGCCTACAGGAAGGATATGAAATGAAGAGTGAGGATTTGCTTCGTCATAATGCTGTGACTAACAATGAGATTAACAAACTCGCCTTAAATCGTCAGATCATCTCCGGCGAGGACGGGAATTTCAGTCATAAGATCAAGACGAAGGGGATCACCAATCAAAGATCATCTGGGCGTTGCTGGATGTTCGCAGGTCTCAATATGATGCGGCCCAAGGTGATCCATGAGCAAGGGCTCGATAGCTTCGAGTTTTCAACGGCTTACCTTCAGTTTTGGGATAAAATGGAGAAGTCGAATCTTTACCTTGAAGACGTTATCGAGCTTCGTGAGGTTGATCGGCTTGACCGCGAGTGGTTACTTATTAATGAGTGGATGGTGGGCGACGGTGGATGGTGGAATTATGTCGTTGGCTTAATTGGCAAGTATGGGGTCGTACCTTCCTCGATCATGCCGGAAACTCACAGTAGCGAGAATACGCGCACCATGAATCTTGTTTTGGACCGTCTTCTGCGGGTGAAAGCCAATGAGATTTTGGAAGCTGCCAAAGGGGGGGCTCCAGTTGAAGACCTTCGTAAGCTCAAAGAGAAAGGCCTCTCTGATGTTTACCGATTTCTTGTGATTAATCTAGGTGAGCCGCCCAAAGAATTTGAATGGCGCTGTAAGGTCAAGGCCGACAAGGCTAAAATAGAAGAGGAAGAAGAAAAGGGTTCTTGGCCTCCGGTTGCTGAAAAGTTGACGGAGTGGAAATCCTTCTCACCGCAGTCATTTTACCGCGAATTTGTAGGGTTGGATCTCGATGATTTTGTTTGTCTCTACAATGATCCTAGTCAAGAAACTGAAGCCCATTTTCGTTTCCACCGTGCTCGAAATATTGCCGGAGCCGAGGAGATGAATTTTGCCAATATTGGAATCGATGAGATAAAGGCGGTTGCCATCAAATCGGTTCTGGCTAACGAACCATTGTGGTTTGCAGTGAATATGGGCATCGACCAATCCGCCGAACACGGAGTGATGGAAGTGGACCTCTATGATTATAAGAAACTCTTCGATCTCAAGCTTGATCTTACCAAGGCTGAGCGCTCCCTTTTTGGAGCGGGGGCATCGAGCCATGCCATGGTCTTAACGGGGGTTGACCTGAAGGATGACAAGCCGCGCAAGTGGCTGGTTGAAAATAGCTGGGGTGATTCTAAAGGAAAGAAGGGAAAGTGGACTCTTTATGATGCTTGGTTCACGGAACATGTTTATACCGTCATCGTGAACAGGAAGCACGTGCCCCCCAAGATTCTCGGGATCTTTGATCAGGAAGCCGCGGTTCTCCCAGCCTGGTATCCTGGTGCGCAAGGGATTGAAAAAAGCGGCTGATTGGATCTGGCTTAGACCCCATTGAAAGACCCGCGGGCTGTGATCCGTGGAGACTTTCCGGGGAGTGAGCCAATTGTCAGGAGAAGAAGTTATTTTTTAGAGGCCTCGAGGTCGGTGATAAAGATATTGCGGAATAAGTGTTGGCCGCCACCAGGAACCTCCGCTTGCACAGCGATAAATCCTGCCTCTAGATCCTCAAGGCCCTCTCCTTTCCATGCTTCCTTCTCGTTGATCGTGAGAGAGATCTTCGTGCCCTTTACGATGAGCTTGAATTTGTTCCACTCGCGATCCTTGAGGAGTCCTTTGCTGGACGCTCCTTTGATACCGCCAACATCGCCCTCTTTGCCTTTTAAGAGATTCGCCTGATAGCGTTTAGGCCAGGGGCGGCCTTTTGGGACCTCGTTGTAGCGAAAGTAAACGCCGCTGTCCCACTTGTCTTCGCCAAGAGCTTTCCATTCGTATTCGAGTACGAAGTTTTGGTATTTCTTTTCAGACTGCACTAACCCGTTACCGCTTTTAATAAACATATTGCCATCCTTCACTTCAGCTTCGCATTTAAGCACGGTCCAGCCGTCCAAGTTCTTCCCGTTGAAGAGGGAGACGCGCTTCCCTTGAGCAGAGCAGGAAGTCAGAAGAGTGAAGGACAAGAGGAGTCGGATGATGAAATCTTTGGTAATCATGGCAAAGATTACGGGGATCTCGCGCCGATTATGACAAGAATTTTAGGAAAGATTCCGGTGGATGGGACCGGCGCCTTATAGAGGAGGTTTTAATGGAGACCCTGTAGCCTTAGGGTGGTTCTAAGAAGAATAGGAACGTGTTCTCTTTCGGGTAGGACGATCTGAGATTAGTTCTTTCAATCCTTCCGAGTCGGTGGAGAGTTCTTTCAATTCGGCTATGAAAGTAAATCTCTTCCTCAAAACCTCCCTGCTTCTTTTTGCGACAGTTACCTCCGCCCATGCTACAAAAAATCCCGTCAAAGTATTTATCCTTTCCGGTCAATCTAACATGGTGGGTGCCGGGAAAGTGGATGGAGGTGGAACCCGGTGGGGTGCCGAGATGATTGACCCGGTGGTGTCAGTTTATGAAGGGAGCTACGATGCGAAGGCGGATTACGATTCCTTGAAGCCGATCAAGACGCTCAAGCTGGAGAAGTTTGGAGGAACGGAGCCGACTCCTTATCCCGGTGGGGGAGTTCAGGTGACACGGGGATTTTTTCAGCCCAAGGAATCTGGAATCTACGAATTCCGGCCGGGCTACGGGGGATCTTCGAACTGCCTCATGGAAGTAGGCGGTAAGGAAGTGCATCGCGAGGAAGCGGGCGGAGAGGCTGTTCAAGCTGAGATCAAACTGGAAGGAGGGCAGAAGGTTCCGTTTAAGATCACCTACTTCACTCGCGATGCTAATGGCTTGGGCTGGACGGCCCGGCTGGATGTCCCTGGTTCTTTGAAGACGCTGGTAAAGTTTGGAGGAAAGTATCCCTACTTGATGAATGACAAGGGTCAGTGGACGGCTCGTGACGATGTTTACTATCGAGGCGTCGTGACCGCGACGGGGAGCCGATGGATGGGAGTCCAAGGAGGAAGAATCGGGCCCGAATTAGGATTCGGGCATGCCGTTGGGGAAGCGGTTGAGGAGCCGGTCCTTGTTTTGAAAACCTCGCAGGGGAATCGTTCGCTGGGTTGGGACTTTCTTCCGCCGGGAGGCAAGCAGTATGAATTTGAAGGAAAGATATACGCTGGTTACAAGGAGTCACCTTTGAGCTGGGATAAGGGCACGGAGCCCAAGCCGATCGGGTGGTATGCCGGGAAGCAGTACGATGATTGCTTTACGGCTGCTCACGAGGTTCTTGACAACTTCGATGCCCAATTTCCACACTGGAAGGGGAGAGGATATGAGATCGTTGGCTTCGCCTGGTGGCAGGGTGATAAGGATCGCTATAATCTGGCGCACGCCAAAAAGTATGAGGAGAACCTTGTGCATCTCATCAAAACCCTGCGCGCTGAATTCAAAGCGCCCAAAGCCAAGTTCGTTGTCGCCACTCTCGGGCAAACCGCGAAGGATAGCACTGACGTAAATGAGAAACTCATTCTCGATGCTCAACTCGCGGTCGATGGAACCGCTAAAAAATATCCTGACTTTAAAGGAAATGTTTCTACCGTCTATACTCATCCTCTTAGTCAGGGCGGAGCGTCGAATAGCCATTACAATGGCAACGCTCAAACCTACATGGATGTTGGATTGGCGATGGGCGAAGCGATGATGAAGCTGCTGGAGACCAAGTAGGAGGCCGATCTATGTTCCAAGGATTAAGAGAAGAGCTTATTTCTTACGAACACGAGCTCTCTCGGACTTGTCCTTGAACTCGGGGGCTGCTTTCTTTGGCAACCATTTGGAGAGATCCTCAAGAGTGTCTTTGTGGGCTGGTTCATTTGCGAGATTGTGGAACTCATCCGAATCAGTTCGATGGTCATAGAGTTCCTGCGCGCCATCTTCATAGGAAATCAAACGCCAGTCTCGGGAACGGATTGAATGATTCCCAAAGTAGGAAGAAGTGATCGCCGGCTCCTTCCTCGGTGTCGCCGCGTCACGGAGTTGAGGTAAGAGTGAAACTCCCTCGAGATCGGAACTCGCAGGCAAGTCGCAAAGTTTGACTAAAGTGGGATAGATATCGAGCAAGCTGGCAGGCTCCCGGCAAGCCTCCCCCGGCTTAATTCCTGGCCCCACGAAAAGCAACGGAACCTTTGTTGATTCCTCCCATAGCGTGCGCTTTGCCCAATGCTGTTTTTCACCCAAGTGGAATCCATGATCACTCCACAAAACAATTAGAGTATTCTCGGCATGAGGACTGGATTTTAAAGCTTCCAAAACGGTGCCCACACAATGGTCGACAAAACTAACGGAAGCCAAGTAAGCGTGGGTCAAGCTTCGCTGCTTTCCATGCTCAATCACTTCGGCATGAGTCGGAGCTAGTGCATAGTCATTGATTCCAAGAAAGTTCTTCGGTAAGTCATCGAGATCCGACTTCGGAGTTTGCGGAAGCCTCAGGGTTTTTGCATCGTAAAGCTCAAACCACTTGGGAGGAACGAAAAGTGGAACGTGAGGTCGAAAAAATCCGACCGACATAAAGAAGGGTTTCTCAAAATCTTCCTGGAGCGCTTTAGCCGCGTTCTCTGCCAGTTGGACATCGGCCATCTCGGCATCCTTCTCCGGATAGGCGCCCCAATCCCAAGCCGCACTCCAATCAGCGGGGCGACTCATTGGCTTCTTAGTTCTGGGACTCCTTTTCCGCCCAAGGGACCGATCAATCGCACCAGCCAGACGGCCATTGAAATCCTGATGCAAAACCTTTCCACCAGCCAGAGTGAGATACCCGTGATCCTTGAAATATTGCTGGATCGTGGGGATCTCTTTTAAAGCAGTTAACTGCTGATAAGAAGGTCCGATCTCGTAACTCCCGTGCGTTGTCGCCGCCACGCCCGACATCACGCTAACCCGCGAACAGGAACAAACCGGAACAGCACAATGGGCATTGGCAAAATTTCGACCCCGTTTCGCAAGCGCATCCATGTGGGGAGTGAGCGCCCCGGGATGACCTCCAAGGAATCCGGTCCAGTCATTGAGATCATCGATACAAATCATCAGGACATTGGGAGGAGCTGTATTCTCCTCTTCATCTTGCGGTGATTCTGCCGCGAGAGCCTTGCGCACGGATGTAGCGACAGCCTCACCCAGTAGCTTCTGCTCTTCCTCTTTGTAGAAATGGACATCATTCCCCTTACGCCATGAATCAAAGAGAGAAGAGTCCTTAACGACTCCATGCAGATCATTAATGATGATTTCAGGATACTTCTTCATGACTTCCAGAGCTGCGTCATTAAACTCCTTCGCTGCTCCCTTGCGACGAGCATACTTACCCTTATTGCTCTGTGGAATCGGTGTGGTCGAACACCAGATTAACTTCGCGCCAGTTTTCTTGAGGATCGCGATCTCCTTCACAAGATTCTCTTTGTAGGTCTCCAGCGACACTGCAAAATTACCAAAGGTTTCAGTCGTTTGGTCATAGCTTTGTTTCAGATCATGCAAGCCATGATTAAATTGGATGACATCCCAGCCCAATCGCTCTTCTTGGTAATTCCCTAGCCAAAGGTCCATATTCCGGATTCCTTGCACCGTCGAAAAACTATTCCCCTCGTTGCGATGATAATTGGCGACCCCCTTCAAGGCCGCCCTCGCGGATTCATGGTAATTCATGCTGATCGAATCACCCACCACCAAGACACGAGGAAGATTGGGATCATCTGTCTTGCGAGGATCTTCAAGCGCTCTTACCTCCATCTCATGAACCACAAAATGCCCATCCACTTGCTCACCCTGGATCGTTACTTTCCAAAACCCCTTTTCTAGATCGGCCGGCGTTAGAGGTTCATGCACATAAATCCTGGCATGCCGCTGCCGAAGGGTCACTCTTACCGGCTGTCCGTTAAGGTCGACCAAACCGCTCTTGGGAGTCTCCCCGAGATCCGGAGTCAAATGGCTGACAATCTTGCGATGCCCTTGTTCCGGACCAGTTGCCTTGCCTCCCCCAAGATGCACTACCGCCACCCGTGCTACAAATGGCTGTCCCTCGGACATCGCCTTAGCATTGGCATCATCAATCCCTTGAAAGTGGGTCAGAACGGGACCCTTGATTCCAGAAAAACTCTTCCGTTCCTCAACCTTTATAATCTTAACATCTTGAGCCCAACGCACCCTAAAGCGCGACTGTCCCAAATTCGTTTGAGGAGCATACTCCGTTTCCTTCAGCAACTCAAAGGTCTGCGTCGTCGGATCTACTCCATAGATGTTGCCAGTGACCCCATTGAGCTCAACTTGGGACCAAGCCGCAAGAGTAAGGACGGCATGAACTGGCAGAAAACAAGCGAGGTACTTCATGAGCAAGTTTCTACGAAGTGATCGACCCGACTCTCTCCGCAAAGTAGGAGAAATCGGCCACTAAGATTGCTGAACCAATTGTCTGCCAAGGAACTACCAGCGTGGTGATCAAGCAGGCGATAGACGAGATCAGGCAAAACGTGCGTAATGGAATCATCTATAAGGTGGAGTGAGTGAAAGTAGGACAAGTTGGCAACTTGTCGGCAGGCACATTCACTGCTGCGGAACCGGCGAAGGCACTGGTTAATCCTATCCCAGATAAAGATCGCGTCCTTTGGCGAGGTTGGCAATTTTGCGGTCAGCGATGGAGCGCTTGAGCATCCAGAATCCGCAGTCGGGGTGGATGAACTTGACGCGGCCTTCGCCGAGTGCGGCTTCGGCTTCCTCGATCGATTTGGCGATCTGATCGGGTGTCTCGACATGGTTGACCTTGATGTCGACCACACCTAAACCGATGCCGATCTCCGGGCGGATCTCCTTGAGGGCTTCAAGGTCGTCCTTCGGACGATGGGCCAGTTCGAGCACGAGGTGATCGGCGTGCAGCGCATTGAGAAACTCAAGTAGTGGCTTCCACTTACCGGCCTGAATGGTTTGGCCACCGTAGTTGCCGAAACAGAAGTGGACCGCGGTCGGGCCATCGAAGGCATCAAGCACCCGATTCATGGCTTCAGCAGCGAGCGGGCCGTGTTCCGGATTACCCGGGATGTTCGCCTCGTCAACCTGCAGGCAGGAGCAGGGAAGATCCTTCACTTGTTCGGCGAGGACGTCGGCAATCGCGAGGGTGAGGGCGTCGAAATCACCGTAGTGATTGTCGAGAAGAGTGCGCGCCAGCATGTAGGGGCTGGTCACGGTGAACTTAAAGGCGCCACCGGCCACGCTTCCTGCGCGCCGACAGTCTTCGATGAGGTTGAGGCCCCCGCCGGATAGAGCTTCGCGGATCACCGCGGCGGGCTTGGACCGGAAGCCCATCTCCTGCTTGGCGCGGAAGGCTTCGGTGTCAGCGCGACCAATGATTGAGTCACAGCCGCCCATCGGTCCGACGAAATATTCGATCATCCCGTTGGTGTCCGGATGATTGACATCGAAGCGATAAAGTTCTCCATCGGTAGGGAGATCGATGCCGGACTGACGCTGGGTGTCGAAGATCACGCGGGTGGCATCGATGACAGCCTGCTCGGAAGGCAGGGCGCTGAGCCAATCAGGGACCGGATAGGAGCCGACGGTGGTGGTCAGGATACGAGGGGAGCTGGGAATGGATGGAGTGTTCATGATTTGGAAATTGGTAGGTTTGCGTTCTGTTGTGGTTGGTTTTTCAGGTCTTGGGCAAAGGCCTCGCGATGCGCGGTATCCGGTGGCGTCGTGAAGCGGCTGACGACGACGAAAACGATCGTATTAACGACCATGCCGCAGAAGCCGACGTCGAGGAGGGCCTTGAGCTTGCCGGTGCCGGAGACTAGCGCGCTGCCTTCGCCGAAGAGGAGGGCTCCAAGAGGCGGGAAGAGGAAGACGACAATCATGCCGGCGACCAGTCCCGCGACCGCACCCGCTTTGGTGCCACGACGGAGGAAGAGGAGGTCGATGGTGATCGGAAGGAGTTGCGCCGAGAAAGCCATCGCGAGGAAGAAAAAGGCGGCGATGGTATCGAGGAGGTTTGTCCCGGATCCCGCGTAGGTGATTCCCGCTGCCGCCAGAGTGGCGATTACGATAACGGCCCTTCCAAACCAGGTGCGTTCCTTCTCCCCGGCTTTCGGGCGGAGTTGATGATAAACATCGCGGGTAGCCACGGCGGAGAGGGCGTGGAGGTTCGAGTCGGCGGTGGACATGGAGGCTGCCATGACTGCCACGAGGATCAGGGAGACAAGGATGACGCCCACCGTTCCGAGGAGTTCGGGGAAGAGATCCTGAATGACTCTCACCACGATCTGATCCGGATTGGTGAGGCCTACGGGCAGAGAGCCGTCGGCGAGCATCGGGTAGAGGGTCCGCCCACCGAGGCCGACCAGGAAGACGCCCAAGATGAAGCAGATCGGCAGGATGGTGGAGAAGGCAATGGCGGTGCGCCGCAGAGTGGCGGAGTCGCGCGCCGCGTAGAATCGCATCCACTGCGCCGGCTGCACGATGCTGGCCAGTGAGGCGAAGGCGCAGAAGGTGACGGCATGCCAGGCGTTGAATTTGGCCGGGGCATCCGGCATGGTAAGGAGCTGGCCGTCGAGTTGACTCACTTCCTTGAAGTAGCCACTTGGACCGCCAAGGGCGTGCATGAGGACGACCCCGGAAAGGAGCATTGCTGAGAGGAGGAGTAATCCCTGCAAGACGTCGGTCCAGGCCACCGAGCGCATCCCGCCCACGATCACGTAGGTCATCGTTATCAGCGAAAGGGCGCCGACCCCGGCATTCTCCATGGTCAACTCCTGACCTAAAAGCGTCACACTGGCGATATCCGGGAAAAGACCTTGGGCGAGGATGCCTCCGGCCTTTACCTGCATCACAACGTAAGGGACGACGTAGAGGGCTCCGAGAAAGGCCACCATGCCGCGGATGAATTGTGAGTCGCCGTAGTAGTCCGCGATCATGTCAGCCGGGGTGATGTATCCGCGTTTGCGACCGATGCGGCGGATGGGATTGCCGAGGATGTAGATCGCAGCGGCGGCCACCGGGAGATTGAGGGCATAGAACATCGGCGGGACTCCGTTGCCGTAGACCCATCCGGGAAAGGTGAGGATGGCGAAGCCCGAAAAATAGGTCGCCATGATGGTGAGCGAGGTGGTGAGCACTCCCTGCCCACGGCTTGCGAGGTAGTAGTCCGCTTCGGCGTGCTTGGCCCGGCGGCCCTTCAGAAGGCCAAGGATCCCGAGGGCAAGGAGCCCGACGAGATAGAGGATCAGGGTAATGTGTGGAATGTAGTCCATCAGTCTTCGTCTCTCCAGAGGGTGCGGGCGGCGATGAGAATACAACTCGTCATGACGAGGCAGGTGAAGACGAGCCAGAGGTAAAGAGCAGGCACACCGAAGATGAAGCGGACGTTTTCGGGGTCGCCGCCGGCGAGGTGGGAGCCGAGGCCGGGACCGATCAGGAGGGCGGCGAGGAACACCACCGTCAAGCGGATGCGGAGCGGTCGAAGCTTGTCGGTAGGCGGATCAGTCATGAGGTGATGGGGTGGTGGTCGGCGGAATTGCCGCTGGCGAGAAATTCTCCGGGAGTCATTCCGCTCTGGCGTTTGAAGACCCGATAGAAGTAGGCCACATCGCGGAAGCCCGACTCGTAGCAGGAGTAAAGGATGTGTTGGGTCTCACGAAGACGCTCCATGGCATACTTGATACGGCGTTCGTTCACGTAGTTGGTCAGAGTGCGCCCGGTGCGCAATTTGAAGAGGTCGGTGAAGCGGCGGGAAGACAAGTTGCACCGCGCGGCAAGTTCGGGGAGAGGGATCTGCTTGTAGAAGTTGGCATCGAGATGCTCGATGATCGCGTCGATGGCATGATTGTTGTTTCGTCCGGAGTGGTCCGCAGGAATACAGGACCTGATGGTGTGCACGAGCAGGTCTCCTGCCGCCGAAATGCTGGCGAGTTCCCAGCCTGGTTGCGAGAGGGTCTGCTCACGGAGCATGAGCTTGAGTAGGTCGATCATCTCGCTGTGCTGGAACGCTCCCCGAGCGTAACAAGGTCTGCCGGGGGAAAGGCTGCCGCAGGCTTCCTTCCAAACTGCTTCTCGTCGGCCTCCGGGAATCAGAAAGCGCTCATTCATACAGGCGATGACAAGAGTGAGGGGTTCGTTTTGGTGGTCGACAAAGCGGTGCTCGAGGCTTGCAGGAAGCACGAGGAATTGGTCTCGCTGAATGGAGATTATTCCCTGCTCGAGTTCAAGTTGACCTCGCCCCATTGCGACCCAACAAAACTTGTGAAAGGGCCATTGTTGCCGCTCCATGTGGAAGGTTTCGGCGTGGTGACTTTCGATCACGGTTAGTCCGTGTTCCGGAAAGTGGACATCGGCGGGACGACTCCGACGGAGGAGTTGATCCTGCGGCTGAATGTCGTGTTTGCTCATTTGGTCAATAGGTATAGCGAGAGGCGGAAAGGAGCTTATATACCACTAAATCAATAGTATCTGGCCCGTATTATAAAGGAAAAACACCATCGGTTCCTAATAATACAATCAATTTTGGCCGAATTATCCAAGAAATTCCGTGGGAGGTGGCCTAACCCCTCACCGGAAACATCACAGTCACCGCCTACTCTAGTGCTGTCCGCAGGCCTGTCCGTCCCTTTCGCTACGGGATCTTGCAGGCCCACGCAAAAAATGAGAAGCTGACCTACCAGTCGGCCATGAATTTTCCAAAAACACCATCTCTTCTTCGCCTGGCCGCCATTCTCGTAGTGGTCCTTCCGGTTCGTGCTGAGGTTGATTTTGGTCGCGATGTTTTGCCAATTTTCAGTGCTAAGTGTGCCAGCTGTCATGGCGGAGTGAAGAAGACGAGCGGATTCACTTTCACCAATTATCGGACCTTGTTCGCACCCGCCAAGTCCGGTGCGATTCCCATCGTTCCGGGTAAGCCGGAGAACAGCGAAGTAATCGCACGCATTGGACATGCCGATCCTGACGAGCGGATGCCGCCCGAGGGCGCCGCCTTGAAACCAGAAGAAATCGAGACCTTGAAGGAGTGGATCGCATCTGGTGCGGAATGGCAGGAGCACTGGGCATTCTTGCCACGCAATCCTGGGATACGGCCGCGTAATAAAAATACTATCTGGCCGGTGAACGGGATCGACCATTACGTTCTTGCGAATCTCGAGACCGCGAGGATTGAGCCTTCGCCGGAGGCCGATCGTTACACTCTGATCCGGCGCGTTGCGCTCGATCTCACTGGGCTGCCGCCGGGCCTCATCGAGGTCGATGCCTTCGTTGCTGACAAATCACCAAATGCCTATGAGAAGATCGTAGACCACTACTTGGCATCGCCCCATTTCGGTGAGCGCTGGGCACGCCACTGGTTGGATCAGGCTCGTTACGCCGACTCTGATGGTTATGAAAAAGACAATGCTCGTGGCGACGCCTGGGTGTGGCGCCAGTGGGTGATCGATTCCCTCAATCACGACCAGCCCTTCGATCAATTTACGATCGAGCAGATCGCCGGCGATCTGATCCCGGACGCGACGCCCGGACAGCACCTTGCCACTGCTTTTCATCGCCAGACTCTCTTCAACCGTGAGGGTGGCGTTGATCCGGAAGAGGATCGAACCAAGCGCGTGATCGATCGTGCCACGACGACTGCCACAACCTGGCTCGGATTGACGATGCAATGCGCGCAGTGTCACGACCATCCTTACGACCCGATCACGCAAAAGGAATTCTATCAATTCTACTCCTTCTTCAACAACGCCGACGAATCGACGGTCGGCGTGCCGAAATTTCGCGTCTCTGATCTCGCTCCAAAAGAGGACACCCTAGAAAAAGCGAAGGTTGTGGCACGAGCCGAAGCAGAGTTATGGGTGAAGAACATAAGCGCCTCTCTCGCATACAATGCCGCGCATCCTTCCATGACTGAAGTCCCGAAAGTTCTCAAAGCCGAATCTGCCTCTGGTGCGAAATTGGAATTGCAAAAAGATGGCTCGTTGCTGGTGACTGGAGCGATCCCGGACAAGGACGTATACACCCTGCGCCTGAGTGTTTCCCAAGCAGATGTCAGTGCTATCAAACTCGAAGTGTTGCCAGACAAGGGTCTTCCCAAAAACGGTCCCGGCCGTGCCAAGAATGGCAACTTTGTCCTCGAGCAGATTCTTATCGAGGGGAGCCAGCTGAACTCGGCGACTGCGGATTTTCACCAACAGAAACTAGATCCAGGTGGTGCCCTCAAAGAATCGGAGAAAACGGGTTGGGCGATCAGCCCGGAGATGGGCAAGGCACATCAGGCGACCTTTGGGCTCGAAACTCCCATCGCCAAGCCTGGCGAAATCACGGTGAAATTGGTGCAAAATTACGGCGGCGATCATGTCATCGGACGGTTTCGATTAAGCGTGATCAGCGGGGAGCAACGTCCGGTGCCAAGTGAGCTGCACAAATTGAGACCGGATCAATTTGATGAGCTGGAGCAACACTACTTCGCCCGGATTAATCAAACGACCGCCGCACTTGTCAACGAGCTGGCCGAAGCAAAAAAGCGCAATCGGGTTAATGCTCGCGTGATCCGGCAACGCGACAAATCCCCACGCCCAACCTATATCTTCCACCGTGGCGATTTTCTCCAACCACAGAAAGATCTAGGGGTAGTGCAGAGTGCGCCGCCCGTGCTGGCTCATCGATTCGAAAAAGAGAATGCCACGCGTCTCGATCTTGCCAGATGGCTGGTTGCCGAAGAGAACCCGCTCACCGCTCGCGTCGTTAGTAATGTCATCTGGTCGCACCTCTTTGGAGAAGGTCTTGCTCCCACACTCGACGACTTCGGTAGCCGCGCACCAAGGCCAATTCATTCGCGATTGCTCGATTGGCTTGCGAACGAATTCATCCGGCTCGGTTGGAGCCGCAAGCAGCTTATCAAAACGATCATCATGTCCCGGAGCTATCGCCAAGCGAGCGCCCACCGCCCGGATCTGATCAGCTTCGATGCCAACAATCGGCTGTTGCACCGCCAGAACCGACCCCGCGTCGAAGCGGAGATCGTGCGTGATCTGCATCTGTCGGTGAGCGGGCTCTTGTCGAAGAAAGTTGGCGGTGAGAGCGTATTCCCACCAATACCCGCGGACGTCGCCGCGCAGAGCTATGCCTCAAGCTTCAAGTGGAAAACCAGCAGCGGGAGTGATCGCTACCGCAGGGGGATGTACACCTTTTTCAAACGCACCGCGCCTGATCCCAACCTGCTCACCTTCGACTGCCCGGATTCCAATCTGACGGTCATTTCCCGTTCGAGTTCCAACACGCCGCTGATGGCTCTCGCGACGCTGCAAAACGAAGTCTTCCATGAAGCGGCGCAAACTTTCACTAAAAACCTGCTGGAAAATCCTGCACTGCAAACTGACATGGAGCGGCTGACCCAGGCGTTCCGCGCCTGTCTTGCCAGATTCCCGGAAGAGGACGAGCTCGTCACTTTGATCGGTCTACTCAAAGATAACCGCGAATATTATCGGGACGACAAGGAATCAGCTCTCAAACTGGCTCCCTCCAAATATTCCGATCCGGTCGAGGCCGCCGCATGGGTCGCCACCGTCCGGATTATCACCAACCTCGACGAGTTTATCGTCCGCAATTAGGCATGCATCCAATCGAAGAATATCAGCAACTGACCCGCCGACATTTTCTCACTTCAGCTGCTGGGGGCATCGGAGGAACTGCCCTTGCTTCCATGCTTGGTTCGGATTTGACCAGCCCGATGGCACCGAAGCTCTCGCAGTTTGCGCCTAAGGCAAAGAACTGCATTTTCTTTTTCATGGCTGGGGCGCCTTCGCAGCTCGATCTTTTTGATCCAAAACCAAAACTCAACGAGCTGGATGGTAAGAAGATGGACGGCTCACTCTTGGAAGGAAAACGATTTGCCTTCATCAAAAAAGAGTCAGCAGTTTTGATGGGATCAAATCGAAAATTTGCGCAGCACGGACAAAGTGGAATGTGGTTCTCCGATCTGGTGCCGAACCTCGCCACTTGTGCGGATGACTTGTGCATGGTGCGCAGCTTACACACAGATCAATTCAATCATCATCCAGGACAACTTCTGATGCAAACTGGCGAGGCTAACTTTGGTCGCCCGGCGATTGGTTCTTGGCTCACCTATGGTCTGGGCAGCGAAACCCAAAACCTGCCTGGCTACGTGGTTCTCACTGCTGGTCGAGGTTCGAGTGGAGGAGCAACGCTGTGGCAGAGCGGGTTTCTTCCTTCGGTTTACGAAGGAGTGCGCTTCCGAAACTCTGGTGATCCGGTCTTGAATCTCACCAATCCGGCAGGCCTCCCGGACAAACTGCAGCGACGGGGACTCGATGCCTTGAATGAGCTTAACGCAATGCGTCACGCGAAGATGCATGATCCTGAGATTGCTAGTCGCATTGCAAGTTACGAACTCGCCTTCCGGATGCAATCAGCAGCACCGGAACTCGCCGATCTCAGCGGCGAGAGTGAGGCCACCAAGGAAGCATATGGCCTCAACCGTAAGGACCCGAAAGGTGGTGGGCGTGGGAGCGGTGGCGGCGAAACCTATGAGACCTTCGGGCGTAATTGCCTTCTCGCGCGTCGTATGGTCGAGCGCGGAGTTCGCTTCGTTAATATCGTGCATGCCTCGTGGGACCACCATTCAAATCTCGATCATGAACTCGAGTTCAATGCTGGCATGAGCGATCAGCCCGTTGCGGCGCTTATCAAGGATCTCAAGCAACGCGGCCTACTTGATGAAACTCTCGTTGTCTGGGGATCCGAATTTGGCCGCACGCCACTGGGTGAAAACCGCCCTGGTAGAAAAGCCAACACTGGACGTGATCACCATCCGAATGCCTTCACAATGTTCATGGCGGGAGGAGGCGTCAAAGGAGGGCTTACTTATGGCGAGACTGATGAGATTGGTTGGGATCCCATTGTTGATCCGGTCCATGCCAACGATTTCCACGCAACCTTGTTGGCAATGTTTGGCCTCGATCATGAGCGCCTCACTCACCGCCACGGCGGACTGGAACATCGATTGACCAGCGTGACCCGTAAGTCCAAAATCATCGACGACTGGATGGCTTAGCAGGCTCCTTACTTTTTTCGTTAGCTTGATCTGGCGCTTCGCGATGTTGTTCGCATTCGGCTCCTCATTGCGCGCGCCCTTCGCAGGAAGATCTCCTGTCATACTACGCGATCACCCAGTCGTAGGTGGGAGTGTTGATAAACTCCCAGCCCTCTTCGGTGATGACCACGGTGTCTTCAATCCGGCAACCTCCGTGCTCGGGAAGGTAGAGCCCCGGCTCAATCGTGATGACATGGCCGGGTTCCATCAGTCGGTCGTGGTCGCGGAGTGAAGGTGGCTCGTGAACGTCGAGGCCCACGCCGTGTCCGATGCCACAGTAGCAGCCCTCCCACTTTCCGTCTTCGCGCTGGCGGGTGGGATAACCAGCGTCATCGAGAACCTTCCGCGAGGCTTTATCGACGGCTCCTAACTTTTTACCCGGACCAAGCTCTGCCAAAGCAGCGAGATGGGAGGCATAAACGGTATCGTAAATGTGCTGTTGTTTCTTGCTTGGCTGACCTTTGATGAAGGTCCGTGAAAGATCGCCAAAGTAGAAGCTGTCATCGTCGCGTGGGAAGATGTCCACCACGATCATTTCGTGTGCCTTTACTGGTCCGAAGCCGATACAGTGGCAGTCCGCCGCCTGCAGACCCGAAGCTGCGATAGGGCTGTTGGTGCCACCTCCGACGGCTGAAGTGGCCACGCGGATTTCCCGGCGCAGGGTTTCGCAGGTCAAGACTTCTCCCTTGTAGGAAAGTGTGTTGTCCGATCCGATTTCGCTGGCCGATAAAATTTCCCGAACTCTCGCGAATCCTGCTTCTGAGATTCGAGCGCCCTCGCGGCAGCCTTCGATTTCCTTCGCCGATTTGAGCCACCTTTCGGGAAAGAGATCGCCATGTTCAATCTCTACTTTCACTCCGAATTTGGTCAATTCTTCGTAGTAAGCCACCGGATAGTGATGGGGCAGAGTCAGGGTGGGATAAGCTAACTCCTCGATCAGGACAGCCATTGCGGCGGGTTTGCTCCTACTGCCAAATCTCTGTTCAGCCTTGTCTTGGTATTCGACGAGCTCGTAGACCTCTTTAAATCGGCCCTCGTTTCGGGCCCGTTCCAACTCCATACGATGAATGAGGCAGATTGGATCATCTAGGGTGCCCATCAAAGTAATGGGATCCATTGATTTGAACTGGCCAAAGTAATAACCGTCAGCTTCTGTTTCGGTGATCGATTCAAGCAGGACGTGTTTCATAATGGTTTGATGACTTTAGGGTGGGGCAGAGTGAACCCATCAGTTTGAGTGAAGGAACATACAGGCTGGAGATGAATGTTCCATGAATCGCTTAGGAGTCTTTTGTGAATTGGGTTAAACCTCAAGCAGTTAGAAATTCTTGTCGGCAATGATTGGGAGAGTCGTGTTCTTTTTTGGCAGGAACAGCGGGGAAGAGCCGTAAAAATACCCCGATGAAACTTCTCCTTTGTTTGCTCATGATGGTTGTGCCGGCGCTCTCAGCGATTCCCCGACCTTTGGTAGGGCCAGTAAGAGACTTACGAAAAGAGATCGACTTTGAGCGGATCGGGGAATTTCACTTGGGACCAACCGGAGCAATGGGCTGGATGCACGTGAGCCGGAATTCCATGACGAGAGAGGCCCGGCAGATCTTGATTACCAAGGTGGAGGCTGGATGTCCGGCGGAAGGAGTGTTGCAAGAAGGTGATCTCATTCTTGGGGTGAATGGTAAGCTATTTTCCGAAGATCCCCGCAGATCTTTAGGGCGCGCCATCATTGGAGCAGAATCTGAAGAGGGTGGGGGTTTGCTCGATTTAATTCGCTGGCGTCAAGTAGAAGGCGAGACCCCAAGGCGGGGCAAAGAAGAAAAAGTTGTAGTTAAGCTGCCGGTGCTTGGAACTTTTTCCGAGACCACTCCTTACGAGTGCCAAAAATCTGTTCGAATCTTAGATCAAGCTGTAGCTCGTTTATTGGACCAAAAAGATTGGGGAAGATTTGGAGATAAGGCTCTGGCACTTTTGGCAACGGGAGAGAAAAAATATCATCCTCTCGTTCGCGATTACCTTCACGAGGCAAAATTCGCAAAGCCCGATCTCAAGATTAGTTTAGACGACGGCGGGTTGGTGTGTTGGGGGTACGGTTATCACAACTTGCTTCTGACCGAGTACTTCTTAGCTACGGGTGATGAGTATGTTCTTCCGGCGATTCGCGAGTATGCCGTTAAGATTTCCATGGGGCAAAGCAGTGCAGGGACATGGGGACATGGCTTCGCCTGGAAGGTCACAAACGGGGGCGAGATTCATGGACGATTGCGTGGCTATGGTGCTCTTAATCAGGCCGGGTTGCCGTGTTTCCTTTCTCTCATTCTTTCCAAAAAGTGTGGCATTGAACATCCTGAGGTCGATGCGGCTATTGCTCGGGCTTCCGAATTTTTTGAATGTTTCGTGGGGCATGGCTCGATCGGTTATGGGTTCCACCGGCCGAGCCTTGAGATCCATGCGAATGGCAGTAATGGAATGTCAGGAAATGGTAAAAATGGAATTGCGGCGGTGGCTTTTCGTCTCCTCGGTAATGAAAAAGCGACGCACTTCTTTTCGCGTCTCACTGCTTCGCTCTCCAATACGATGGAGTACGGCCACAGTGGAAATTCCTACAGTTACTTTTGGGATGTTCTTGGGGCAAATTGCGGAGGACCAAAACTTGCCACAGCTTTTCTGAAGGAGATCGATTGGTACCATGCTCTGACGCGAAAGCCGGATGGTCGTTTTGTGTATCAAGCGCTTGGAGGGATCTATGGGAAAGGACTTCTCGATCCCACGGCGGCGCAAGTTCTCATCGCGACTATGCCACGTCGGGCGCTCTTCCTCACCGGAAAAGAGATGGGTGAAAAACCATTACTCAACAAACAGGAGATATTAGAAACCATCGCGGCCGGGAAATGGCGTCTCGCCGATCCGGTTTCAATGAATACCGAAGAACTTTTTTCTCACTTGGATTGTTGGTCTCCAATGGGACGTGAATGGATTGCCAAGCATCTCGGAACTAAGGAGGGAAATCATACTCCTCGTTTGATCAAACTACTGAAGAGTGAGAAAGCCGAAGCACGGGCTGGAGCTTGTTCAGCGTTGGGATACCAGGGCGAAAAGGCGGGTGCCGCGGTTGAACTTCTCGCAAAAGCGCTCACCGACGAGCCGATCGTGGCCATTCCAGCAAGTTATGCCTTAGCCCGGATCAGCAAGCCGGCGGCTAAAGTGATGCCTCAGATTTTACGAGCGGTCTTGGATCGTAAAGAAGGTGGTGAGATGCGGCCCATTCATCAGGCGATGGCTTTTGGATTTGGATACAATCCCGGCCGTGTTGCTCCGCTCTATTTTGACGGACTCTTGCCTGGTTTAGCTGAGGAAGGGAATCCTTTGGAGGGTGTTGATCGTAAGCTCTTGCATCCGGCTCTCGCAAAACTTCTTAAAGATCCAAGTGGCCGAACCCGAGGAGGAGCGGCGTATGCTTTTACTCATTTTACGCGGGAGGATCTCGCCGCGATGGCGCAGGAGGTTTACGATGCAATCACAAAGCCTGCGCCGCACTATCGCATGTTTAGTGATGATGCTCGCCAGCATGCGCTTAGCCTCTTATCAAGATACCGAATTGAAGAGGGGATTTCTCTGACCATCAATTCTTTCGATCTTAAGGATTGGGGTTCAGGAATGCGTCTCCCTCATCGTTGGGAAACTCTGAAATCTTATGGTGGAAGCGCAAAACCTTATCTTTCGCAATTGAGAGCTTTGCGTGAAAATTTCAAGGAGGGCAGTGAAAATCGCAAGTCACTTGAGGAGGTGATTGGAACCATCGGAAATGATCAGAATGCTCCAGTTTTAGAGAGCTTGCATACTCTTGTGGATGAACAATTGGCGCGTGACCTTGCTTTGTTTGGAAGTAAAACTTTAGAAGCGACAGCCTGCAGATCGTTGCTTAGAGAGAACACAGGCCAATCGTTTTATCAGGCTGCTTGCTTGCGGCGTTTGGTCTTTCTGGAAGAGAAAGGTGCCCGGAAGGATGTTGAGCAAGCACGGAAGTCAAAGGACGAGATTTTCCGGGCAGCGGCAGAAAGCTTGCGAGTAAAAAAAGGGTGGTAGGTTACCCTTCGTTTTAAGACGAAGTTAGGATTTCTTTGATCACCGCGCCATGAACGTCCGTGAGGCGGCGTTCGATTCCGTTGTGATAAAAGCTCAGTCGTTCGTGATCGAGACCGAGGATGTGGAGGATCGTGGCGTAAAAATCATAAACTGTGGTGACTCCTTCCACGGCCTTGTGGCTGAATTCATCAGTCGCACCATAGCTGAAAGGAGCTTTTACTCCGGCTCCGGCCAACCAGGCGGTGAAGCCATCGGGATTATGATCACGACCACTCGCGCCTTTTTGAAAAGTAGGCATACGGCCGAACTCAGAACAGAAAACGACGAGAGTGTCGTCGAGTAAACCTCGGACCTTAAGGTCTTTTAGAAGGGCCGCGGTGGGTTGATCGAGAACGGGCCCGTGGATGTCGTATTGTTCTTTGATTTTCTTGTGGCCGTCCCAGTTGCTGACACCCTCTCCGCCGGTTTGATAGGCCCCATTGAAAAGTTGGACAAATCTTACTCCCTTTTCGATGAGGCGGCGCGCAAGAATACAGTTGCGTCCGTAGGCGGCGCGGAGGTCCAATATTTTGTTTCCTGATTCGTCTGCGCCATACTCTTTCAGAATGTAATCCGGCTCGCTGCTTAACTCTGTCACTTCGGGAATACTCAGTTGCATCCGGGCTGCTAATTCGTAACTCGCGATGCGGGCTTCGAGCTGTGAGTCGCCGACATGGTTCTGAAGGTGGCGATGGTTTTGGCGTTGAAGAAAAGCTCGGGTGGCTGCGTCAGTGGTGCCTGTGAGCCCATTGGGAGTGGCGAGATTTCGCACGGCTTTCGCGGCATTAAAGCTGGTTCCCTGAAAGGCTGCGGGGAGGAAACCGGGGCCCCAGCAATTTACGCTCGACTGGGGAGTGCCACGGACATCGGGAATCGCGACGTAAGCGGGAAGGTCCTCAGCTTCACTGCCGAGGGCATAAGTTGTCCAAGCTCCGGCACTGGGGAAACCATCCAGAGTGAAGCCGGTGCACATGAAGTTTTCGCCAGGTCCGTGGGTATTGGTTTTCCCAGTCATACCGTGGAGAAAACACATCTCATCAGCGAGATCACCGAGCCTCGGAAGAAGATCCGTGACCATCTTACCGCTCTGCCCCCGCGGCTTAAATTCCCACGGACTTTTCATCAAGTTCCCTTGTTCTCCCTGAAAGGTGATGAGTTTGTCGCCACCTGGCATGGGTTGGCCGTGGCGTTTGATAAGCTCAGGTTTGTAATCCCAGGTGTCGACCTGGCTGATCGCTCCGGAACAAAAAATCATCAGCACTTGCTTGGCCCGCGGCACAGTATGAGGAAGCCGGGGGGCGTGTGGATTGGTCGTATCGATCGAAGGTCGAATGGGCATTTTACCGGCGGCGCTCTCTCGTAGCTTTTCAGCTCCAAGAAGCCCTTCCTGATTCAGGATTGATGCCAAAGCAACTCCGCCCAATCCATTCACGGAGTGGGAAAGGAAATTACGACGGTTGAGAAGATGACGAGTGTCGATCATTTAGAAAATGAAGAGAAATTCGCTGGTGTTTAACATGGCACGACAAAACGCCAAAAAATTGTGATCTTCGATGAACTTCTCTGCGTCCCTTATTTCATCCGAAGTGGCAGGGCGGTTGTAAAGGAGCTCGTAGGTCTGTGGCACGCGGTCTGCACGAGCTCCGAGTCGCTCGGCAAGTTTTTGGGCCTGCTGCATCGTAAAGCGGCTGTTGAAAAGGTTGAGAGCTTGCAGCGGAGTGGTTGAGCGGCTGCGGGTCGGAATCACTTGGTTGCCATCGGGACAGTCGAAGGAACCGAAGACCGCATCTTGTTCTTGCCTGATTTTGAAGAGATAGATCATGCGGCGCCACTCGGCCGGGCCGGTTTCATCTTTTGCGTGATAGTGTACGACGTTCTCGCGGTCGACATCGAAGAGGTGGAATCCTTGGCCTCCCATTTTTCGATCTAGAGTTCCAGCCACTGAGAGCATCCCATCGCGGATCGCTTCGGCTTCAAGCCGCCGCGGTGGAAACCGCCAAAAAAACCGGCTGCTGGCATCGATACGGGCTGCTGCTGAATTGGGCTGACTGGATCGTTGGAAAGCATTCGAGTTGAGCAGAAGGCGTAAGGTGTGCTTCATCGACCAGCCGTGTTTCACGAAGTCATCAGCCAGCCAGTCCAAAAGTTCTGGATGGGTTGGTAGGGTGCCATTCGTTCCAAGATCACTGGGTGTGTCGACAATCCCGGTTCCAAAGACAAACTGCCAAAGACGATTGACAGCTACCCTCGCGGTCAGGGGATTTTTTTCGCTGACGATCCATTCTGCTAAAGCTAGCCGGCGGGTTTGCTCGGGCGCGTCCATGGCTAGGTCGAGAGAGCCAATCACCTCTAGGGCATCTGGCGGGACTTCTTCCCTTTTTGCCATCGGTTCACCTCTATGAAGGCGATGGGTTACGCCGGGTTTGGAAAAATTTGCGACCCACGCTTTTACGCCGTTTTGCATCGCGGCGATCCGCGACCGGTTAAGATTAATCTCTGTGATTAGTTCGCTGGCTCGCTTCGCTTCAGGTGCGGGAAGTTTCGCCAGAAAAGCATTCGGGTCGGCGTTGCCTCCAAATGGTTCGCGGTCATTCGAACTGGCTGCGAGAGACCAACTTTTCCCATCGACCGATAACTCGATCTTGTAGTCGATAGCGAGCCGGTCACTGAAGCGGTCGGCTCGATCCCGCGACCATTCAATGCGTTCGACCGAAGACGCTTTTGCAAACTCGATTTGCACCCAACCTTTGCCGACTTGATTGGAAATCCAGCTCCACTGATTACCGGTTTTCCCATCATTGAGATGAGCCAGTTGGTGAATGGGATAGCCCGGGAGGTTGCCCGACGAAGTTGCGATCGCCCCGGCTTTTGCGAGCGCAATATTCTTTCCGCTTTTGTCAAAGACCGCGAGTTCGTCGAGACAAGGTTCGGAGCTATTGGTTCGCTGAATGGTGAAGCGAACAAACTTTGCGAGCGTTGAGTCAAAAGTTTCTGTATTCAGTCGAGCGTTTACGGCTGGGCGGAGCACGGAAAGCCCCTTTTTGGTTGTTGCCGCAATTCCCCGTAGTTTTTTAAGTTCACGTTCTGCGGCAGTTAACGATTCACGCAACACGGCCACTTTTTTAGTGTCGTTAGGCGTGACCTCTTTCTTCATCTCTCTCTCTCCAAATTTCACGCCCGCAAAGATCGCCTGCATCGAGTAATAGTCCCGCTGAGTGATGGGATCGAATTTGTGATCGTGGCACCGGGCGCAACCGATCGTCATCCCCAAAAAGGCGGTTCCGGTGGTGTTGATCATATCGGCCAACTCATCCTGCCGTTGCATTAAGGTCAGATTAGGATCCGGACTTTTGACAATATCGTAGGGTCCTGCCACCAGAAACCCGGTTCCGATGTCAGCCCCCATAGCATCTCCCGCGAGATGTTCTTTGACGAACTGGTCGTAGGGTTTGTCATCATTGAAGGACTCGATCACGTAGTCTCGAAAATGCCACGCGCTTGGGCGCTCCCGATTGGTTTCAAAGCCATTGCTTTCGGCAAAGCGGGTGAGATCAAGCCAGTGCCGCGCCATTCGCTCGCCGTAGTGCGGACTGGCCAAGATACGGTCGACAAGTCTGTCCCATGCTTGAGGGGAATCGTCATTGAGAAATTGCGCCACTTCCTCCGGTGATGGTGGAAGTCCCAGCATCACGAGATAGACCCGGCGAATGAGCGTCCTTCGCTCAGCTCGACCGAGTGGTCTTAATTTCTTGTTCGCCATGGCTTCATTCAGAAAGGCGTCCACTCCGGCATATCGATGTTCAGCGGCCACTGGCTGGAACGACCAATGATTGGAGGTCGCCACAGTTTTTTTCTTTTTAGCAAAAGCGTTTCCGCTGAGAGCCAGCATTACGCAAAAGAAGATTTGGAGTAGCGGTTTCACGAATGGATGGAGATGCTTAAAAAATGGCCCAGCAGAATATATAGCCCAGAACTATAATAAAACTTTTAAGTTCATCCAAATTATGGCGGCTAGGAATTTGCTTTTGGCGGAAAGATCGCGGAAACTAGGGATGGGCGGAATACATGGGGGAGAAAGGGGGTTGCTACTCCGTAAACGAGAAAATAAACTAGAATAAGACTGCCGAGGTGACATCCTCGATCCGCATGAACTTTAGCCAGATCCTCGCACTTCCAGTCATTCTCTGTTTTCTCTCGTCAGCTCAGCAAGTCACCGCTCAGGATGGCGAAATCATCCCACTCTGGCCGGATGGCGCGCCCGGGTTTGAAGACCGCAAGAACGATGCGGAAGTCGTTGAGAAAGGTAGTGTGACCAATGTGCACTACCCCACACTGACGGCGTTTCGACCGCCGGAGGACCAGGTTAATGGGGTTGCCATCGTCATTGCACCGGGTGGTGGGTTACGCAAGTTGGGCATGAAAGGCGGCGGTTTTGATCCGGCGAAGTTTCTAGCGTCTCACGGCTATACGACTTTTGTTTTGAAATACCGACTCTCGCGTCAACCAGGGGTTGCCTACAAATTCGAGGAACATGTCCTGCAAGATGGACAGCGGGCAATCCGGATGGTCCGTCACCGGGCAAGAGAATTTGGTATCGACCCAGACAAGGTGGGGATGCTGGGCTTTTCCGCCGGAGGCGAGGTAGTCTCGATCACCTGTTACAAGCCCGGCGCCGGCGATCCTGATGCGGCGGATCCTGTTGATCGGCTCGGCGCAAAGCCGAATTTCCAAATGCTGGTTTATCCCGGGCCGGTGGGGATTCCGTCGAAGTTGCCGGCCGACACACCGCCGGCCTTTATGTTGATCGCAGCGGATGACAATCATACCAGCGTGTTGCTGAACCTGGCGCAACGCTTTCGCGAGATCAATGTCGATTATGAGGCACACATCTATGCGCGTGGCGGTCATGGTTTTGGGATGGGAACGCGCTCAAAGCGGCTCAGTATCCAGAAGTGGCCGCAACGGATGGTCGACTGGCTCCACGATGAGGTGCTCAATGAAATTCCGAAATAGACTGACTGCTAGGAATTTGCTTCTGGCGGAAAGGTCGCGGAAACTCGGGTTGGGCGAAATACATGGGGGAGAAAGGGGGTTAGTATTTATCGATCGAGTCGCCTGGCAGGCTGAACTGGAGAATCGAATCGCCGCTTCCGGGTGACTCATGGTTGAAGATCGCGAGGTAGAGTTTCTTCTCTTTTATCGTGAGATAGTAGGGCGTCATGCCCTTGGGGACAAGATGACTGAGGTCAGTCCAATCTCCGGAAACAAGGTCTTCCAGCTTTTTGAAGCGAATGAACTTATGCTTATCCGGATCGGTTCCTCGGGCATAGGATTTCGTAAAATAACTCGTCGCGTAAAAGTAGCCGTCGAAGAAATCGAGATCGTTGAGTACCAGCCCTGTCCTCTTCCACGAGCCTGCGGGCCCGGTGCGCTTCGTGGGATCAAAACTGTCGTAGATCTTGAACTCTTTTTTCTCCCAATCCACGACTTCCACAACACGCCCCTTTGCCGAATTAATGACATAGAGCTTTCCATTCACAAAGGTCAGGGCTCGGGAATATCCCTGAACGGGAACCTTGAGCACGGACTCATTTTTCCCGATCGCTTTGAAGCGAAAGACATGCCCTGAATTGGGATTGATGGTATAAATCCAACCCGTCTCAGGATCGAGGACGACATCGTGGGGGCGATCCAAGGCAAGGCCGGCAATCTTTTTAGTCTGGGCGCTGATCTTATTACTGGCGGGATTCTTGAAGGCGATGATGCGATGGTGATCGGTATCGTTCAGGTAATAGAGCTGATCTGCCGGATGATAGACAAGCGAGTGATGTTTTTTAAGCGCGAGCGGCGAAACCTTGAAGGGCTCCTTGGAACTTTCACGATACATCAACTGACTGCCGAAGCAGTCGCTCACGATCTCCAGATCTTTTGCCCCGAAGGCGAGATGAGTGGCCCCTTGAAATTTTGTCGCCGGACTACTTGAAACATAGACCGCGACTTTCAACCCAAAAGTTTTCTGATCGTTCGACTTCTCATCGCTGAAAACTGAAGGTGACGACAGGGACAATACCGTGCCGATTAGGAATAGGATCTTTCTGAGTTTCATATTGTTTCCGGGATAAAATTTTCGGTGGGCAGAAACTGGTTTAGGGACCCTCCGACAAAAGTAAATTCCTGGCCGCCAGCAAGATCAAAAGCCAGAGACAATCCTTTGGCACCCCGGCCACCTGCCCGGACTTGATCGACTCCCAAGCCGCAGCACCCAAGTTGGTCCCATCCGGCACGACGTTGATCCTTGTTTGGGTCAGACCCGGCGGGGGCGGCGTTACAAAAACTGTAGTTCAATCCCAGGTTCGTGCGCTCTTATTCACCGACTACCCGGTAGAACTTGTGCGGATGATTCCTGGTATTTAAAACCACCTGGCTAGTGGTGAGGCTGCCCTGCGAGGCGATGCCTTCCCTGCCCGGCACCGTCGTCCATGGACTCTGCATGTCCGGGGATGATTCGAGCCGGTAGGTGCGATCAGCGATCGACGTCCAGGCAATCTGGAACCGAGTGCTGTCCCCGTCCTTGCTGAGCTGTTGCCACTCGATGATCTCCGGTTGGTTGGGATCGTCCGTCCCCAGCTCAAAACGCACCGCTGGATCGGAACTGCTGATGGTGTAAACGATCGCTTCCGGCGTCGAAGCCGACCATCCTTCGGAGACCCCTGGCGCGTATTCCTCAGAGGAGAGCGTCGTAGCGCTGGTTGCGTCCAGATGAACCTCTTCGCCGGGCAAGAGATCGACGGTCACTTCAAACTGCGCCGTAATCCGAAAACCATCGCCCTCGGGAACAGCAGTCGCCAGTCCATCGAAATCGCCGCTGAACACCGGCACGCCGTCGGTATCCCGGTCGAATACCACCAACCCCTCGAATTCCGTGGGGAAGAATCCGGGAGCCTCGAGATCGATCTCCGCACGAGAGGAGCTGATGCCCCTGGTGCCGACACCCGGAAGGTCGTCCTCGAGCAGGACGGTGAAATCCAAGCTCAAAGTCACCGGCACCGCGACGCCCGGGGTGCCTCCCGCCTTTTGGGGCGTGAACACCACCCGGCTCTGACAATCGAGGTAGGCGGTCTGATAATAGATGTCCCTGGGCGCGAGCGACACTTCGCCACTGTGGGAGATATCGATCCGGGTAATGCCGCCGCCATCTTGGGTGGAGGTCACATTCGTGGCCGAGGAAAAGGGTGCAAGCACACTGGCGGGACGGGGATCCGCAGCAGTGAACATGTCGAGTCCATTGGCAGTGGCTGCAAACAATCCCCCGCGCGTCTCGAACAGTTCGGTCTCCATCAAAAAAAGGAAGTCTGCCGAAAAATAACTACACCCGGCACACTGCATCGTAAGGCCGGCGGGCAGTCCGTTAATGAGATCAAAACAATCCTCGGCTTGTGCAGAAATCGTCCCGAAAAGAGCAGCGACAGTCAGGAGGTTGGTACGGCGTTTCATACTGACTGACGGCTACCGCTAGGAATTTGCTTTTGGCGGAAAGGCCGTGAAGAGCGGAATTGGGTGGAGTTCATGGGGTGCGACGCGGAGCGAGGATGTCAACTCGGCAGTCATATTCTAGTTTATTTACTGACTGCTAGGAAATTGCTTTTGGCGGGAGGGCTTTGAAGCCGCCTTTGGACCGGATCGGATGGGGGAGAAAGGGGGTTATCTCGAGCGGTCTCCCTTGCCGTTCCATTCGCGCCGTATCGGATTGGGACGTAGACGCGAGCCCCTGGATATTCTCGCCGGGGGGAAAATCACCGGCCGAATCGGTGACCTTAACTTCGGACTGCTCAACGTCATGGTGGATGGATTTGAGGATCTGGAAGCAAAGAATCTCACCGTGGCCCGCACTTCCATGAATGTGCTGAGCGAATCCGAAACCGGGATCATTGCCACGATCGGAGATCCGACGTCCGACGACAATAATGCCCTCGTTGGCTACGACTTTAATTATAAGAATTCAGACTTCAGCGGCAGTGGCCAAACCGTGGAGGGCAATGTTTATGTGATGAAGTCGTTCACTTCTGATCTTTCCGGCAACGACTTTGCTTACGGGGCGGCTCTGGCCTATCCCAACTCTGCATGGGAATGGGGCGTGAAAGCGGAGCAAATCGAAAAGAACTTTAATCCCGCCTTAGGCTTTATCGAGGAAGCAGGTGTTCGCCAGTCAATGGGACAGCGAGTCCGAACAATATGGCATGAATAGCCGCATCCGCTGGACCATCAAACCCGGTAACGAGCTGTTCTTGGTCTATAATCAGGAGATGGATACTTCGCGCGGGAGTTGGCGCACTTTAAAATCCGATATCAGCACCAAGGCCGCGATGACATTTCGGTTCTAGTCGCGGAGCGGTGTGACGATACTCATGTCCGCCATGGCTTGCGCGGAAGTGGAAGCCTTAGCCACAGCGGACTAACAAGCATCGCGTGATTCATTAGTCTGGCTCAATTCGACTGCCGGTTAACTGCCATGTTATATCCGAGGGATCCCTTCAATCTCTACTTTCGCACTCGATTCGTAACGAATTCCGAAGTTAGTAATTTTACCGAACGATCGGTAGGTTTTTCCGTGACATCGTATTTCCTTCGTGGTGTGTTGTCGTGAGCGAGGGTTGCCCGGGCCGGCCTTCGAACGACTTCTCTTTCTTGTGATGCTAGTAAATCCAGCGAAACCCATAACGACGCGAAAAGGACAGGCGCGTAACGCGGAAGTCTTCCGCACGGCGGCACGGTTGATGGTGCAAAAGGGCTATGGAGGGACATCCATCAGCGATATTGCCGAGGCGGTTGGTATGACCAAAGCGGGACTTTATCACTATATCACCAGCAAACAGGATATGCTCTTTCAGATCCTGATTCACGCGATGGATGGCGTGGAGCGTGATGTCATTGAGCCTGCGAAACAGGTTGAGGACCCTGAGGAACGGCTGCGGGAAATCATCCGACTGCACCTACGCAGATTGTTTGAAAAGGGACTGGAATTTGCGCTCCTATTTCCCGAGCGCCGCCATCTGGAACCCGCACAGCAGGAGGCTGTGGTTCAACGGGGCAAAAATTACCTGAGCCTGATTTGCGTAGCAATGCGCGAACTGGCGGACCAAGGAAAGCTCCAGGATCTCGATATCAACATCGCTGCCGTCCACATCTTACAGATCATTACGGGTATTGCCCGATGGTATACGAAAGACACCGGGATTTCCGAGGATCACCTCGTCGAGCAAACCGTGAATTTTAATATGTCGGCGATCCTCAAATGACTGCCCAAAAGACCATTTTAAAGAGCAAAAACCTTATACTCGTAACTAAATAATGAATACACTACCCCAGTCACCTGCCAAATTTTTGCTCGCATTCGTATGCGCGCTGCCGCTTCTGTCCGTCGGCCTTTTCGGACAAGTAAAAACTCCGACTCACGCCCATATCTCCTATGGACCGGAGGACAGGCAATGGGTGAATCTCTATTTGCCGTCCGGCAGCGAACCTGCCCCGGTGTTTTTGTATGCCCATCACAACGGGACGACGGCGGATGACCTTAAAAGCGATTGGGCTGATCCTACGGTAGCAGAAGGAATAGCGATCGTGAGTTGGGAATCCATTGCGCAGATCAAAGGCATGTCCGATTATCTAACTTGCGCGGCGGATGCTAAAATGATGTTCGCATGGGTGAAGGAGAATGCAGCGACCTATAATTTGGATATCGATAAGATCTTTATCGGGGGGCAATCGCGGGGAAGCATTGTGAGCTGGGAACTCGCGCACAGTCTGGACCCAAGCATTGCAGGGATATATATGGGACAAGCTCTCCCGGGCCAATCTTTTAGTGAACGGATGCTAGAACCTATCACAAAAAACGCTCCCCCTATCTTTCTTGCCTACCGCAAAGAACCTGGGGCGGAGGGAGATATTCACGACGCTGCGCATGGTCTGAGAGTAGTGGAGAAATATAAGGAAGTGGGCCTTGGAGATAGCGCTGAATTGGTGCATAGCCTTAGTAAAACAAAGAACAGTCAAGTCATGCAGTTCTTTCCCGAATTCGTCCGTTCGGTAGTTTCGAAATGGAATACGATCGGTTTTAAGCAGGCGAACACCATGGGTGCGGGCGAGGCTCCAATTTCGAAGAATGGAAAGTTTCGCGTATTCGTTCTAATGGGACAATCTAATATGCAAGGAGCAGGACGAGCGAAAAATCTCAAGGCTCCTTACACGGAGACGCATGAACGTATTCGGATTTGGGCGAATGGGCGTTGGGAGTATTTCGTACCGACGCAACGTCATGGTCCAGGAGTATCCTTTGCGCATCAGTTGGCGGAATTCTGGCCAAACGACACCATCGGAATCATTAAAGTGGCGGTTGGAGGAACGGGCATCAGCGCTTTTGCGAAGGAGTGGTCTTTCGACCGAGCCCAGCTTACTTACGATGGGAAAAAGGGACCCTTGTATCAGGATTTGATGCATGCGGTGGCGGAAGCCCGGAGAATTTCAAATCCGGAATTTTGCGGTTTTTTCTGGAAGCAAGGCGGGGCTGATGGAACGAAGAAGCAGTTGGCAGACGCGTATTTTGACAGTTTGGAAACGTTGGTTACGGATCTGCGCGCTGATCTAGATGCTCCGGATTTACCGGTGTTCATTCCGTCCTATATGGCGGACGGCGAATTGCTAAACCAGATGATCTCTACGGTAGGGGAAAAGGTCGTCGCCAAGGCTGAGGCTGCGGCGGGCAATGCTCCCGAGAGTGAAGTGGAACGGTTGGAGGCGCTTTTTTCCTACCTGGAGCAGACTGATGGACTTAAGGCGTTCAACAAACGCGCCTTCATTATTCAGGTCATCATGGAGCAAAATCGGGCGGGTCGAGAAATGCCTAATGTGACCACTCTCTATGACGGAGAATTGCCGCGTATTGGAGAGGGCAATGTTCACTACAATTCGGAAGGCTACGTTATCCTCGGAAAAAAGACGGCCGCCGCGGTGGAAGCCTTCTACAAAGATAAGGAGTGATTTCGATGCTTATCAACGAGCAACTGCTAGGAAATTGCTTTTGGCGGAAGGGCTTTGAAGCCGCCTTTGGACCGGATCGGATGGGGGAGAAAGGGGGTTGTTAGAAACTAATGCCCAAGCAAAAGTAAACTTATTTTCCTTAGCATCGAACGCCACCAAATTATCAGACGCGGCTCGTGTAGTCGGGCGTGCTAAAATGCTGACTGGCAAATTGAAGTGAATTAAACAGTCGTCTGTTTTTCATTAGGAATTCCTTCTTTCCCGGTAAATGGAAAGATAGCGAGGTGGATTTATAATCTGTGCACCTCTTAGCTTTCATCAAGAGCTTGTAAGCTTATGTCGCTCTAGTAGTAGACATAGTCATTATTCTTGGTGAAGATGTCCCACTTCCGCCAATGAAAAATGAAGGACACATCAAAGAATCCAAGGTCAGAAGCGCCTTAAAAGGCCTTTCCTGGAGAATCATAGCGACCTTGACCATCATCGTAATCGTCTACGTGAAAACCGGTGAAATCCAATCCGCGCTAGAAATTGGTGCGATTGAATTTGTGATTAAATACCTACTCTATTTCGCCCACGAACGAGCATGGGCACAAATCCCATTGGGCTCAGTTAGAAAGATAGCGAAAAGTTGAGAGGAAAAAGACTGTTAAATGAGCGTCAACTGCTACTGCTAGGAATTTGCTTTTGGAGGAAAGTCCGTGAAGAACGAATTTGGGCGGAATACATGGGGGAGAAAGGGGGTTGAAGGTTCATAGTTGTCATTAAAATTTCAACTCTCAGCGGGTAGTGGATTGGTGTGCGCTGCCTTGTTAGCATCTATTTTATCTCGAGGGTGAACATCCAAATGGACATCGCTATCATGAATGCGCCCATGATTAGGTAAAAGTATGAAGTTATAAAATTCATCCCGCCTGGTGTATTCTCAAAATACTTCGTCATTCCTTGAGCGATTTGTCTGACTGAACTCTCAGATTCCTTCCCTTTAGACTTAAGTTGAGCTGTCCCAATCCACCCCTGAATAGCGACCTGCATCTCTGCACCTGTTTCCTTAACCTTGAGGCTAGACATAGATTCTTCAATCGATAAACCAAGTGAATCCGCTGATCCAAGCAATGCCTCTCTGAAATAGGAGTCAGAAATGGCGAACGCCATATATCCTTTCATTTGTATCCAGAAGAAGACTAAAAGCACTGTAAACATCAGTGGGTTCATCCATGCAATCATACTGAAGCCGCTGGACGATGAGAATCCCATGGTTATGGGACTCACAATGCTTGGTAGAAATGCAAGACACATAAACGCAAACAGCCACCGAGAAGTGAATATTATCGGTCGACGACCAATAATCGTTTTAAGTGCTATGAATATAAAAAATGCTGCCATGAGTATCAATACGCACGGCATCACTATGCTCAGGAAAAAGGTGGAATTCATATACAGGTCGTTTTTCTTTATGCTAACGTCGAAATCTTCCCATCCATGACCAGAATTGCCTGATCATGTTGAAATGGGAAGCCACTCACAAGCTACTGAAAGCTCCGACAAACTCAAGCGCGGGTCATGGATTGGGAACGATGCCTTGACTGCTAGGAATTTGCTTTTGGAGGAAAGTCCGTGAAGAACGAATTTGGGCGGAATACATGGGGGAGAAAGGGGGTTGGTAGTCAGAGAACACGCAGGCATACCGGATGATCAGAATATTCTGACCTGCATCGCGATGGGATATCCGAATGAGGAGTTCTCTGCAAACAGCGTTAAGTCCCGCCGTGCCGATTTG
>Ga0206682_10000137_pt1 | contig 74042 bp, 53 predicted proteins | sample M240m12015metaG_FD_155444 | JGI IMG/M metagenome (GOLD analysis project Ga0206682, IMG submission 155444) | Ammonia-oxidizing marine archaeal communities from Monterey Bay, California, United States - M2 40m 12015 | ecosystem: Environmental > Aquatic > Marine > Intertidal zone | place: USA... | reverse complement strand
GCTCGCGGCGGGGGTGGCGGCGGTGGTCGCGGCGGTGGTCGCGGCGGTGGTCGCGGCGGTGGTCGCGGCGGTCGCGGCGGTCGCGGCGGCGGCCGCGGGAATTTCGGCCGCGGCGGCGGTCGCGGCGGCGGCCGCGGGAATTCCGGTCGCGGCGGCGGTCGAGGCGGTCCCGATCGCGGCGGCGATCGTTTCGGCGGCGGCGCCGATCGCGGCGGCGGCGGCGGCGACCGACCGCGGTTCGGCCGTCCGTATTAGACTTCGTCGCGACTTCGACGCGAAGACGACGCCGCGATTGTTGATTGATGATGCATGATCGATGACCTCGCGCCTCACATCGCCGCGCGTTTCGCGACTTCGATCGCGAGCGGCGCGTCGCATCGCGCTCGCCGCGCGCGCTCGCGACGCGCTCGCGACGCGCCGGTGAATCGATTCAATCGCGACCGGGACAATCCGCGTCAGCACTGCGCGCTCGAAATCGCTCGCGACGACCATGGTCGCGCGCGACGTCGTCGCCAAGGCGGCGCGCTCGCAGCTCGTGAAAACCGCGGGCGCGAAACTGCTCGACGCGCGACCGAAGATGATCGCGCTGAGCGGACCGGGAGGCTTCCTGGGCGCGCGGGTGCTGGACGCGGTGCTGGACGCGCACGATTATCGACGAGCGCACGGATTAGAGAGCGGCGAGGCGCTGCTGCTGTCGGCGTCGCCGGGCAATTTGATGTCGAGATTGACGAAACAGTACGGGGCGGAGCGATTGCGAGGGGTCAGGGCGTCGAGGGTGGATTATTATTATCAACACGACGTGGATTCGTGGCAGGACCAGTTGGGGTCGCTCGGGATGGCGGGGTGTAACTCGGTGTTCATGAATCTCGCCGGTCTCGCGGGGCCGGTGTCGGGGAAGGCGAACGCGATGATGGCGGTGAATTATCTCGCGCCGGTCGCCGCGGCGCGCGCGTGCGAACGATTGGGTTTCGGGCACTTTATTCAGAGCAGCACGCAAGCCACGAAGGCGGAGCGCGCGGGACAGGTGCCGTACAGTCGGTGGAAGGCGATGGCAGACTTTTCGTTGGCGCGGTTGGAAAAATTGCCGGTGACGGTGTGCGCGCTCGGAATGTTGTACGATAAAGACCAAGGCGTCGTCGGTCAGCGTGGGGACTTACTGAATATGATTGACTTGACGCTCCTACCGCTGACGCCGATTATGGGCGACGGTTCGGCGCCGCTGCAGCCGCTCGAGGTCGCGGACGCGGCGAGTCGGTTGGCGTTTCTGGGTCTCACTGAGGTTGCGGACCTACCCGCGTCGAATCTACCGTGTCAGGAAGAGGGCGCGTGGAATCGAGAATCGTGGTCGGGCACCGATTCCATTTGGAGTCGCGAATCTTGGGCGCGCATAGTGACGCAGAATGAAAAGCGGCAGTACACGCTGCGCATGTACGACGCCGTGGGTCCGGAGACGATGAGCATGCTCGAACTTAACAAAAAGTTCGCCCAATTGAACAATCGAAAGCTTCGAGCGGTGCACGTGGACTACCGCAACTTTGAGCGCGTGCTGAACGTCGCGTCGCTCGGGAACTTGAATAGACAATTCGTATCGCTCTTGCGAAGCGAGCAAGACGCCGAACACCCAGTCGTTGGGAATTCGGATGCTTTTGAGAAAATACTCGGCCCCGACGCCAAGCTCTGCGCGCTCGGTGATCTCGATCGAGTCACACAGCGGCGCCGATTCCCGTACTCGGCCACGCTCGGATGGGCGATGCACAACTACGGCGTCATCTGGCCCGGTATTCTCCTCGGCACAGAAATTCTCGTCACCTACCTATTCGGTCAAAAATACTCCACGGATGACTACTGGAAGTACACTCGTCTGAGTTTCAAAGCCGTCTTCCTCGCGTGCGTCGTCGGCGGTGGAACGTACTTTGGCGGCGAATCGGCGACTCATCTCCTCGAACTCGTTCGCAACACGCTTCCGCCGCCTCCGCCGTCACCGTGATTCAACCATTCCATCACGCCGCATCGCTTGTTGTACGCTTGTTGTAAAATATCATTCTTCATCGTTCGCACGACGCTCGTCGGCTCGAATCCGAATCGAATCGAGTTCGAGTTCGCCTTCGCCTTCGCCGAAATTCAATTTTTGAAAACCGCCAGCCGACGCCACCTCGCGGCATTTCTCGCCGCACCGCCGCGCGCGCCCGGCGTCATGCCCCCGGCGGCGGCGTCGAAGAGGAAAGCAAAACCACTCGCGGCGACCTCGCCGTCGTCCGTGAAGAAAAATGCCAAGACCACGGCGCCCGCGGCGTCGAACGACGACGCCAGCGCGCTGTCGGTGCAGCAGCAGTGTTTCCTTCAGGCGCTTCTGTCGCGCGGGATCGTCGAAAGCGAGGACGCGGAGGCGTTGTACAGGTGCGGTCGTGTCGCACACGCGCGATTTCGACGATGAAGCGCGAAAAGAAGGCGCTCGCGGGACTGACAAATGAGCGTCGATCGCACGCGCGGCGCGCAGAGAAATCGTCGAAGACGACGCCGCGAACGAGTTCACGCGATTCTGGGGCGAAATCGCCGTCGCGTTGAAATTTTTAGATTTAGACATACGAACGGGTAAATTCGAGGGCGATGGGAAGACGTACATGGCGGTGGTGAACCAAGGGACGACGGAAGTGGCGAAATTGGCGACTCGGATGACGCCGGCGGAAATCGCGCTGTTTCGAGTCGCGATGTTGGAAATTCTGCGCGATGATTCGAGCGCCGAGCGCGGGATCGATTTCATGAGCGCGTTGAATTCGACCGAGTTACAATTGACGCAAGACGCGTCGACGCAGGACGGGGCGACGCAGATGACGCAACTGGAGAAGCAAACGCAGACGGTGCAAAAGATGAGCAAGGTCGTCAAGGACGCCGCGCTCAACGACCTCGTCGCCGAGCGATGGCTCGAGCGCGTCGACGACGGCCGTCGTCTGACCCTCGGTCCTCGATCATTCCTAGAGCTCAGAGAATTCATCCTAGCCCAAGCTCCCGAGCGCGCGCGCGCGAGGTGGGATAAATTGTTGTGACGAACCGTCCGCCGTCCTCGCCCTCGCGCGTCCCGCGCCGCCCCACATCGCGTCGCGCCGTCGCGCGTCGCGCGCGCGATGTCTCACGCGCGCGGTTCCATGCTCGCGTGCGCCGACGCACCGTCGACGACGGCGTCCGCGTCGCTCGACGCGCCGCCGCCGCCCGAGCGCGTCGTTCGCGACGGCGACCTCGTCGTCGTCGTCGAGGGCTTCAACGCCGCCGTCGCCGAGCGCGTGCGAAGCGGCGGCGTGTACGCGTCCAAGTACGGGACGTTTCACCACGACGATTGGATCGGGCGCGCGTTCGGCGCGCGCGCGCGCGAGCGGGACGGGAGAGGGTTCGTGTGGCTGTGCGCGCCGACGCCCGAGTTGTGGACGAAGGTGCTGGAACATCGCACGCAAATCCTGTACGCGGCGGACATATCGCTGGTGTGCGCGGAGATGGAACTGACGCCGGGGAGCGTGGTGATGGAGAGCGGGACGGGGTCGGGAAGCCTGACGCACGCGCTGGCGCGGTGCGTCGCGCCGACGGGACGAGTGTGGACGTACGAGTTCAACGAAACGCGCGTGAAAGCGGCAAAGGAAGAGTTCGCGCTGAATGGGATATCGGAGTACGTCACCGTGACGCACAGAGACATCGAACGGGATGGATTCCCGAAGGAGATGGCGGGACGCGCGGACGCGGTTTTTTTGGACTTGCCGGGGCCGCACAAGTGCGTGGGGAGCGTCGCGCGTAGTCTTCGCCCGGACGGCGTGCTCTGTTCGTTTTCGCCGTGCATCGAACAGGTGCAGAAAACTATTTTAGAGATGAAAAAGCACGGGTTTGCGGACGTCAAGACGGTGGAGTTGTTGGGGCGCGAATACGACGTCGAGGGAAAGCGGTTGCAGAGAGACTTGTCGGCGCCGCTGAGCAAGGCGACCAAGGTGGGATGGCGGAAGGACACTAAGCGCCCGCGTGACGCGCCGGTGGACGATGGCGACGACAACGTAATGACGCAGCACGTCGTCACATTTCCGCGACAGCGCCTGCAGTCGCACACGGCGTACCTGACGTTTGCCCGTCTCGTGCCCGAGCCCGAAGGTTGGGCGAAGACGCTCGCCGAGCGCTCGAAGAATGGCGTGGGTGGAGACTTGTTAGCGCGCGCGGCGGAGGTGTTGCAGAGGAATCGACGCAGTGGGCGCGACAGTCCAGCGCCACGGGCACCGAAAGCGCCGAACAAAAACATGCTCTCCAACCCGGGCGAGTACTCCGATTAGTCGCTCTAGCGAGCTTTGCTATCGATAGAACTAAACCTTGCTATGCGCTACGCATACATGTAGCAAATATACGCTATTTCTTCGCGTTCCTACCGCTCGACCCCATCCACGGCGCGAAAAACGCGTTTTGCACCCCCCACACGACGTCTTGCGTCTCCACGAACGCGTCTATCACGGCGCCCCGTCCGTCGCCCGTCGACAGCCGTTTCGCCGCCGCCGCCCCCGCCGCGGGCACCGCCGCCAGCAAAGTCGGTCCCACCGACAGCGCCAACGCTGCGCGTTGTCCTAAATCCAGCTCAACCGGCTCGTACGTCTCCAACGCGTCCAAACGCGCGATCCACGCCTCGTCCAGACCGTGAAACCGCGCGCCTTCCCGCAGGAGCGTCGCGTATCGCAGCGACGGCGCTCGTTCGCCAAAATTCTTCAGCGTACGATGCGTCAGCGTCTTGCATCGCAGCTTTCGCCCATCGTACGCGTCGCAATCGACGTCCACGACGTCGTACGACCCTTCCGTGGTGACTAAGTACTCCCACTCGTCGCGCGTGATGCCGTGCGCGACGCCGTGGCACTCGGCCCCCTCGCGCGCGACCGCGCTCGCGAACGCCGGTTCGACGTACGGCACGCCGGGCACGTTGAACGCGAGCTCGAAGCCGCGCAGGACGCACGGCGTGGACGACGTCGGGCGCATGCCGCGAACGCCGTCGAACGTGCTGGGATTGAGATTGCTGCCGTAGCAGAAGTAAAGAACGTCCGCGCCGCTCGACGACGCGCGCGCGGACGCGCGCGCGGACGACGGCGGTGTCGTCGATCGCGCGGCGCGCGGCGCGGGCGCGGCGCGCGGCGCGGGCGCGGCGGTGGCGAACATCGCTTAGGGGAGGCTCGTTGTGTCGTCGTCGCGGCGACGAGCCGCGTCTCGTTTCATCTAAAATCTACTGTCACAGTAGTGTACTGTGCGATTCTACGGTCGTTTTGAGTCACGGAGGAGGAGGAGGCGGTGGTACGTTCATGCGCACCGGTTGCTGGGCGCCGGAAAGCGTCGCGATCAAACCGGCGAGATCTTGCGCTTGGAACGCCGGCGGCGCGGCGGCGGGCGGCGGCGGCGGGGGAACTTCTCGAAGAGTTTGGGGGGCCGCGAGCGGCGCCATCTGCGCTGAGGGTGGCGGTGGTGGCGGAACCTCCATGAATTGCGCCGGTGGCGCGTTGGGCGCGTACTCATCCTCGTCGACGTGCTCTTCGACGCGCGTCTTCTTTGATCGATGAAGTTCCTTCGAGTCGACTTTCCTTGGACCGATGCCTCGCGGATGAATCACCATTCCAATCATCCCCGTCGACGGTGGGACGTGTCCCGGGATAAGGTCGACGGTTAAGATGACTTTATCCGCGTGCTGACCGCGAGGCGCGAGATACAGCTCGATGCCATCCTCCGTTTTCGCCACGCCGCATCGCTTGCGCTCGCGATATTGTTTGACGATCTTCGCCATCGCCGCTTCCGCGTCGTCTCCGCCGCTCGGCGCGCTCGAGATATGCACGAGCGTCACCGCGCGCGACGTCGACGAGCGGTGGACTTGCTTGACGAAAGATTGCATGGCTTTGTAGTCGACGCGGCCTTTGATGTGCAAACTCTCGGGCAAGATGTCGCCGACGTGGGCGCCTTCGCCGCCGATGGGCACCGCTCGCAGCTGAAGCGTAGGCAGTCCTGGAACATCTACGGTGCCTTCCCACGCACCTTCGGGAAGAGGAACATCTATCGGGTCGTCGGCGGGATTGTATTCTTCTTCTTCCACCTCATCCGCCGTAGTCGCTTCCGGGTCGTACTCAGGTTCGTCCTCCGGTTCGTACTCGGGCTCTGGCTCGTATTCCGGCGCGGCGTCTTCCTCGTCTTCCTCTTCTTCCTGCTCCTCTTCCTTGTCTTCTTCGCCTCCATTCGCAAACTTTTCGAAAGAAAGCATTTCTGAATCATCACCGTCGACGTTCATCGGTGCGGCTTCTTCGTGCTCCTCGTCTGACAGTTGGTCGTTCCCAGACGTCACGTCAATCTCGGTGACTTGCGTCGGCTCTTCCTCGACGCTCGGCGTTTGTTCCACGGGCTTCGACGGCGCCGGTTCTTCTGGCTTCAGCTCGACGTGAATTTCATTCTTCCCATCTTTCTTCACCACTATATCCTCAAGCGCGATTCCCTTCATAAAGGCACCCTCGCCCGCGATTTCCTGTCGCGCCTTGCGCCACTCGACGAGCTCCTTGTTGGCCAACTGCAGCGGAGACATGTCCACGAGTTGTGAAGCTTTCAAATCGTTCGCGAGCACGCGCGCCCGTAATTGAGGGTTGCGCACGTCCTGTAAGTTGGATTTTAAAGACCGCGCGCGCGTTCTGTACTCTTTGTCAGCCGAACCGCATTTTTTATACAGCGCCGATTCGACCGCCGCGGCGACTTCGCTCGGCGTTCCATTGGCTTCGTCGTGCCCGCTCGCTTTCGTCTCCTCCGCCGCCATCTCCATCGCCTTCAAAATGAATTCACGAACGGTACTGCGAATCTTTTCCTCCTCCGCCTTCGCCGCCTCCATCTCCGCCATTCGTTTACGATTCGGTTGCTTTGTCCGTTCCCGCTTCGCGCCTCGCGCCTCTTGCGCGTCTCGTCGCGCCATCATCTCCCTCGCGTGCGCCTCGTCCCTGTACACCGGCCACGACACCTCATCGTCTAAAATCGCTTCCTCGAGATTGATCGACTCGCGTTCGCCCTCCTCCGCGTCCGGGCCGAGCGAATCCGGGTACCACAGCGTCGCCGTTCTCGCCTTCGCGTCGATCTCCATCACCTTGGCGTCGTACCACACCCCCGTCTCCGGCCACGCCACGGACACGTACTTCCCTGTCGTTTCGAACCGCACGCGCGTCAGTGTCGTTCGTTCGCGCCCGTCGTCGTCGTCGTCGCGCGCGCCGTCGCGTCGCGCCGTCGCGAAACGCGTTCGAGCAATCATCGCCGTCTCGACCAATCGACCCACGAACGACCGTCGATTCGCGTCGAAAGCGCGTCGCGCACCTCGCAACCGCGAGCTGATGTCATCCAGCGTCAACAGCTTGCGCTTGTCTCGCATCGCGACGCGTCGCGCCGGCGCGCGCGTCGTCGAATCGCGACGACCGCGCGGCGTCAGACGAAGACGCGCGGATGGGGTTCTGGTTCACCACGCTCGCGTTCGCCGCGCTCGAGGGGGTGTTCTACGCCTACGTCCAGGGCTCGGCGCCCGCGGCGCGACGATCGTGCGTGACGCGCGACGCGACGCGACGCGACGCGACGACGACGGATGGCTCGGTCGACGGCTGCACGAGTGAACGAAAGGATGACGACGATGACTGACGGCGCGACGCGCGGACGACGCAGTTTCCTGCACGTGATGTACGGCACGAGCGTGTTCTGCTGTTGGTTCATGTGGGCGGTGATTTACATGGCGCAGATGACGCCGCTGGTGCGGCCGGTGTTGCAGGCGAAGGAGTCGTAGCGGATTCGATTCGACTCGATTCGAGACGCGGGACGAGGGCGAACGCGCGCCGAAGCGTCGGTCGGTGCGCACGTAGGTTTAGAATATGTAGAATGTCTGTAATCGCGGAGAGAGAAAACGCTTAGAATGGTGAGGGATCGTCGTCGTCGTCGTCGTCGTCTTTAGTGTCGCAGGATGTTTGGTAGCGAAGTAATGTATTCGGCAAAGCCCGTTCGAGTTCTAGGTTCCTAATACCGGACTACCGATGCCGCGATTGGCTAACAACACGACGATTTCGCCGATGGCTGCGCTTGTCCCGTAAGTTTTACCTCGACCAAGTCCTCGTCCGCCTTGGTGCTCGGCGTCTCCATCCCCGGCAACGCCGCCGCGATTTTGCGAAACAACACCTTGACGTTAAATCCCGCCTTGGCGCTCGTCTCGATGAACATCACGCCCTCTTCTTTCGCTTTCGCCTCACCTTCCGCCGCGCTCACCTCGCGTCCGTCCAAATCCGTCTTGTTCCCCACCAACGCGATTATCACGTCGCCCCCGCGTTCCGCCTTCACCTCCGATATCCACTTCGCACTGTTCACGAAGCTCGCCCGCGAGCTCACGTCGTACACGATCACCGCCACCGAGCTATCCCTGATGTACGACGGTATGAGCGACCGGAACCGCTCCTGTCCAGCCGTGTCCCACAACTGCAACCGCACCGTGCGATCCTCCAGATACATCGTCTTGGACAAAAAGTCGATCCCGATCGTCGCCTGGTACGAGTTGTCGAACTTGTCGTACATGAATCGCGAGATGATCGACGTCTTCCCCACGGATTGATCCTGCGCGGCGCGTTCGAGCGCGTTCGAGCGATCGTCAGTCGTCGTTTCCCTCGATGTGCGTCCCGCGCGCTGTCCCGAACGGCGCTTCATCGCGTCGTTCGTCGCGCGCGTCGCGATCGAGGCGCCTCGCGCGCGCACCCCTAAGAACACGAGCTTATACTTCGGCAGCGGCGTCACCCCGGCGCGCGTCGCGCTCATCGCGGCGGCGCGCGCGTCGCGTTTTGGCCTTCGTCCCCAACCGGACGCGACGTCGAGATTTGAATCTCGCGACGCGTCGCCGCACTTTTCAGCGCGCGACGACGCGCGATCGATTCGTGAACGACCGACGAGGTGCGAACGGGCGCGAACGCGCGCGCCGCGCGCGATGCGCGCGCCGCGGTGGACGATGCGCGCGATGCGCGCGACGCGACGACGATGACGATCGCGATTTCAAACTTTCGGGCACCTCGACAGCTGCGAACCCACGACGACGACGACGACGACGACGAGGCGATTGTGACTGACCGGGCGCGCGCGCGATGATGGCAGAACATGGATGATTCCGCGCCGCGACCGCGCGTGAACGGTGAAGCGCTGGTGAACTTTATCGGGAAGACGGTGCTCGTCGTGGGCGAAGTGACGCCGAGAGACGCGAACTCGGCGACGGTGAAGACGGCGGACGATAAGATGATTACCGTGAATCTTGCGGGCGCCGGGGCGTTCGGTTCGAAGTACGTTGAGTTTGAAGCCACGGTGGACGGCGCGGATTGCGTCACTGAGTGCTCTCGCGTGGAGTTCGGCGACGATTTCGACCAGTACTCGTACGGCGAGTTGTGCAAGCTCATCAACGGCAAGAGCAAGGAACTGTTTTATTGAGCGTCGACGATCGAACGACGACGACCATGAGGTGTTTTGTGAATGAAATATGAATGAATTGCGACTGTGACTTGTATGAATCCGCGACGGTGTCATAAATTATGAATTTTGAGTATTAATATTAAAACGTTTACGAGTCACCCGTCCATTCGAACGCGACTCGATCCCGCTCGAGCGACGTGCGAACGATGGAGTTCACGCGATCGCGCAAATCTTTTCCCGGTAAGCGGCTGATGACGTCGACGCCGAAACCGCTCACCAAGAGCGAGCGGGCGGTCTCCGCGCTCAAACCTCGCGAGCGAATGTAGAACAACTCCTCCTCTTCCAAATCGCTCACGGTGCACCCGTGCGTGCACTTCACGTCGTCCGCTATGATTTGCAAATTCGGCTTGACGTTAACCGTCGCCTTAGGAACGAGTAACAAGTTACGCGAAAGCTGCTGCGCGTCCGTGCGCTGTGCCATGCGGTTCACCTGAACGTTGCCGTCGAAGACGCCTTTACCGCTCGCCGCGCTCACGATGCACTTGTGCACCTGATTGCTCGAACCTTCTTCGTGATCTAACTGCAGCTTGCTGTGTAAGTCTAAGGTTTGATTCGAACCAGCGAGGTTGAAGCATCCGAGGACGGTTTCCGTGCGCGGACCGAGCTGCTTGATGTTCAAATCATGACGCGCCGTCTTGCCGCCGACGGAAATCTCATTCACCTCGTACTTCGAATCTTCCGCCTGCGTCACGAGCGTCGTGCGCGTGTGCGTGGCCCCGCGGCCGTGGTTCTGAATGAGCGCATGCTTCATCGACGCTCCCTTTTCGACGGCGATTTCGCAGACGCCGTTTTGCCAGTACTCGGTTTCGCCCTCGCCCGCGAAATCTTCGACGACGCACAACTCGCCCTCTTCCTCCACCACGATGGTGATTCGCGGCGCCGAAACGCGCGTGGCACCGTTTTCACCACCCGTAGACATCGTCACGATATGGACCGGCGACGCGCACTTCACGCCCTTGGGCACGCGAACGACGACGACATCCGCCGCGCTCGCCGAGTTGATGGCGGCGAAAACGTTACCCCGCGTCGCGCTCTGCTTTCCAGTCGTCGCATCCGCCGCACCGACGCTGATTTTAATCCCAGCCTTCGCCGCGCCTTCAAAGTCACTCTGCGTGGCATCCAACACGCCGTCCACCAAAACGACAGTCGCGCACGCATCCTCCACGCGCGTCGCGCTCGCGTCCGCGCTCGCCCCCTCCTTCGGCCCCACGAGCGTCGCCGTCGTCAACGCGCTGAAATCCGTGAATCGATACTCTTCCGCTCGGTTCGTCGGCGCGCGCGCCGATCGCAGCGCAACCACCTCATCCGTCTTCGCCAGCGTCCCCGGTCGCGTCGTCGCCGTCGCCGCGCGTCCGACGAAGCCGTCGTCGTACGCCGCCGCCTCCGTCGCCTCCGTCGCCGCCGCCGCGCACCGCACCCCTCGCGCCGTCGCGCTTCGTCTCGCGCGCGCCTCCCTCCGCGACGTTCTCGCGCATCGCGCGACGTTCGCGCGCGCGATCGCGCGCGTCGTCGTCGCCATCGCGCGTCGCGCGCGCGCGTTTCGTTCGCGCGCGCCGCGGAAACCCCTCCCTCGCCTTCGCGACGCCTTCGCGACGCCTTCGCGACGCCTTCGCGACGCCTTCGCGCGCGCGCGTCGCTCGCGCGCGCTCTAAACCTTTACCGCGACGCGTTCGACGCGCGTTCGCTCGCTCGACGTCGCGCGTCGCGCTCTGCCGCGCGTCGTCCCGCTCGACGCCGACTTTATCCATTCATCCCTCGCGCCGACGTCCGTCACACGGCGCCGCGCGAGCATGGACGACGCGACGACCGCGCGGTCGACGCGTGGGTTTTCGCTGTCGCCGACGCCCGCGCGCGCGGCCGGCGACGCGCGCGCGCACGCGGACGCCGTCGCCGAGGCGTGGGCGCTGAGCGGGCTCGCCGCGCCGCCGCGCGCGACGTCGCCCGCGGACGCGCGCGCGCTGAGCCGATCGAGCAGCGGGGCGTGCGATGAGGAAGCGATCAACGCCGCGCGCGATGCGGACACGCCGTCGCCGTCGCTGAAACGGAGCGGAAGCTCGTCGCTGAGCATGCTGAGCCAAGGCTTGCGAAGGATCGACAGCGGACTGCTCATCGACGTCGCGCCGAGCGCGCCGAAGAAGAAACTCACGCCCGATGATTTCGATATATTGAAATTGGTCGGACAGGGCGCGTTCGGGAAGGTGTTTCAAGTGAGGAAAAAAGATAGCGGGGCGATATACGCGATGAAGGTGATGAAGAAGGAACGCATCGTGGAGAAGGACCAAGCCGAGTACACGAGAGCGGAGCGAGACATTTTGACGGCGGTGACGCATCCGTTCATCGTGAGTCTGCGGTATTCGTTCCAGACGACGAGTAAATTGTACTTGATTTTAGAATTTATTAACGGCGGGCACTTGTTTTTTCAGTTGTATCAGCAAGGGACGTTCGGGGATGAGCTGACCAAGTTTTACATTTCGGAAATTTGTCTCGCCATCGGGCACTTGCACTCGCTGAGCATCATGCATAGGGATTTGAAACCGGAGAACATATTGGTCGATCACGATGGACACGTGAAGATTACGGATTTCGGGTTGGCGAAGAGGATCGTTGACGATAAGCGCGCGAATTCGCTCGCGGGATCGATCGATTACATGGCGCCGGAAATCTTAAACGCCAAGGGACACGGCAAGACGGCGGATTGGTGGTCCGTGGGAGTGCTGATGTTCGAGATGTTGTCCGGCACGCTGCCTTTCAAGGGGAAGAACAAGCAAGCGGTGCAAAAGGCAATCTGCAGCGAAAAAGTCAAGGTGCCGAATTACTTCCAACCCGAAGCCGTGGGGCTCATCAAGGGTTTATTGGCGAAAGATCCGTCGATGCGCCTCGGTCGCGGCGACGACGGCACGGCGGATATCAAAAGTCACAAATATTTTAAAGGCGTGGACTGGGCGAAGATCGCCGCAAAGGCGAATCCTCCACCGTTCAAGCCGAACGTTCACGGCGAGCACTGCACCGCAAACTTCGACACGCGATGGACGGATGTCGATCCCGTGGACTCCGTCGCCGCGACGCCCGTCTCCGGCGAACAAGAAAAATTCCTCGGATTCACCTTCGTATCGAGTTTCATGGAAAAGGCGATGGCCAAACTCGGTCGCGTCGTGCACGGTGACGAAGACAAAGACGTCACGAACGCCGAAGACGACGACGACGACGACGACGACGACGACCAGCGCGCGCTCGAAACCACCATGGACGAGCTCGAACTCTCCGACGGCGAAGACTCGTCGCCCCAGAAACGCGCCGATTCCGGCGCCGCCGCGCCGACGCGCGCGATGGACGTGGCCCTGAAAAAGCCACCGCTCCTCCGCTCGGACGCCCCGTCGTTCGTTCCCGGCCGCTTTTAAGCTTTGAAGCTCGGCTCTCGCGCCGTCTGTATATAGCACCTGTAAAGCGCGTACGCACTTAGCCATCGTCCCTCAAAGCGCGCCGCGCCGCGCCGCGCCGCGCGCGCGGAGCGTCGCCGCGCCGATGCTCCGAGTCACCGTGGACGTCATCGCCGTCCCCGACGCGCCGCTCGACGCGCGACGCTTCGTCGTGGACGCGCCGGAGGACGTCACGTTCGCCGACTTGCGCGAAATCTTGGCGACGCGCGCGCGCGTCGACGCGTCCACCGTGCGCGTGCACGTCAAGGGAAAGGCGTGCCGAGACGACGACTCGCCGCGAAAACACGCGACGCGCGATGGGCGGTTGCGGGTGAGCGTGATGCCGGATCCAGCCGCGCGACGCCGCGCGATGGATGCGGAGCTGCGGCGACTGCGCGACGAACAAAAGCGAAAGTTCGCCGAAGCGCGGAGCGACGAGAATTCTTCAGACGACGCCGCGGCGAAGCGGAGAGCGACGACGGCGATCGATGATAAGACGCGAGAGTGCGAACGCCTGAGCGCGGAGGTGGACGCGCTGGAACGATTCGGATCGGACGGCGCGCGAACGCGCGAGCGGTTACACTTTTTGAGCGACGCGTTCGAGCGAGCGTTGGTGCACTTGGACGGGATCGATAGCTTGGGCGATGACGACGTGCGCGCGGCGCGCAAGCGCGCCGTGCGGTTTGTGGACGCGCTGGCGGAGCGAGTCATAGACATGAAGAGTCGTCTCGCGGAGGGAGGCGAAGCCGGAGCGTAACCGACGCGACGAACGCGCCGAAGAACAGTCCCTTCGAAGAACAGTCCCTTCGAAGATAGTGCCTTTGAAGATAGACCCATCGTAGATAGCTCGATCGTAGATAGCCCCATGGTAAAGAATGTTGCATTCACAGCGCGCGTTTCCGGTGGCGCTTCGTCGCCGACGCGTCCCGCACACGATGCCTCGCGCCTCGCGGCGCGCCGCGTCCTCCTCCGACGAAGCGTCGGAGGAGGACGTCGCGTCCGCGGCGGCCGAGCGTGTTCGTGACGAACACGCTCCATCGCTCAAGTACGTTCCCGGTTCGAGTGGTAAAGCGCAGCGCGCGCGCGCGAAATTGCTTCGTAACGCGTCGAGACGCAAGCGAGAGCAGCGCGCTGAGCGACGCTCACCGTCGGCGTCGCCGTCGGAATCGTCGCCGACGCCGCGCGACGCTCGCACCGCGACGAATGTCGTCGAACTGCGCGCGCTGCTCGAGCGAATCAGCCTGACGGAGCTCGAGCGCGAGACGTTCGTCGCGCGCCGCGGCGAGGACGGCGACGTCAAAGTCTGCGAAGCGAGCGCGTTCGTCGAGTCAGTGCGACGGAATGAGGCGCGACTGCGGGACGTCGAGCGAGTGGAGATGCTCGGAAACGACGACGATGATGATGGTTATGTAATTTGGCCCAGGAATGATGGGACGGCGCGACAGATGCGGTACGAAGACGCGACGGCGGCTCGATGCGCGTTGGACCACGCGCCGAGCGAAGTCTGGGAGCGGATTTTCGGCTTTCTTAATCTGCGAGATGCGGTGCGATTGGCGGCCACGTGTAAATCGACGTGGATATTGTCCCAGCGAGAATTCATGCGGGACAAGCGGTATGAGTCGATGTTTGGTCGCGCGCGGGCGTCGGCGGAGGAGGGTGCCGACGGCGACCGCGCGATGGTGGTTTCATTTCTCTCCAGCGAGCGGTGGCTCGGGGAATCCCACGTGGGCGAGACGAAGTTTCCGAAACCCGTCCATTTTGGCGTCGGTCCGAGTTTTGTGCGCGGATTGATCGCGGACGAAACGACGGTGACGTCGTTCGATCGGGAAAAGGTGAAGATTTGGTACCACGGCGCTCGCGGCGACGACGACGCGGGCGGGCGGTTGGCGTCGTTATTCGTCGAGAAGAAGAGTTCGGCAACGCGCGGACTTACCGCATTAGCTATCAATCAGTCGAGCATCGTCGCGGGGGACGACGGCGGTCGATTACGGATATGGCAGAGCGACACATTGGAGTACGTGCAGCGCAGAGCGCACGCCATTGCAAACGATTACGCCGTAACGGCGCTTTGCGGCATTCCTGCGACGTCGCTCGTAGTTTGTGCTAGCGCGAAGAGTACAAATTTAGAAATTTGGGACACCGAAGAAGTCGCGAGCGTGACTTCAATCGCGCTTGGGGACCTGGTGCACGATGGCGATGGCGGTAACGCGCATCACGGAGCCACATGCATGAGCATGTTCGGCGGAAACTCCTATTCAAACCGCTCGTACATCGGCGGCGCCACGTCTCGTCTCTGGGCTGGAACGACTTTTCAAAAAGTCGTGGGCGTTGACTTGAATCGCGCGACTTTTGTCGATACGCTCAATCTTCCCGAGTCGTATGCAAGCGAGGCAGAGATCCGAGCCATCGCGGTGAATGGTCCGTTGATAGCCGCCGTCGTGGCGGATGGCGCCGTGATGTGGGATCGCAGAGCCATGCCACACGAACAAGTTGTCGCGACGTTTGCGTCGCCGTTTTCGCACATTGCGGGCGCGTCGGAGCAATCAAGTTGCATCGATTTGGAAGATTTCGCGCTTTGGATGTCGAATCCAGGAGACCCAGGGGTGAGCATGTTTGACATTCGAAAAACGTTCGGGCCGCCGCGCAAGCAAGAACGATGGGTATCGTCGCTGACGACGAACGCAGTCACAAATATCTTGCGTCCTCGCGCACGCACGCGTGGATTTAGTGAAGAGGTCAACGTCGGATGTTTTGCGCGCGTTGCCGGCGCTCCTGGTGCAGTGATCGTTGCACCCGACTCTGACTCCAGCGAGGCGCGATGTTCGATATTTTCGCACAAAAACGAGATGCCCTCGATGGTTGACATCGAGACCATGGCGAACGAGTTCGACGATCAGTGGCGTTCGAGACGAGCTCGCAAGCAAGGCAAGCCGCCTCAACCGAAATCGCGCGGTCGATATCCGAAGAGGAGCAGTTAAATTATAGCGTAGCGCAGCTGTTGCAAATCTCTAGAAATTAGAAAACCGGCGCCTCGGTTTCGATCACGAGTGGTTTACCGTCCAAGTCGATCTGTCTCGTGCGTTCACCCTTTCCTTCCTTCACTCGATTTTCCTTGATCAATTTATCCCCCTTTTTCGCCACGTACATGTACGTCAAATTTCCCGATCCCACCTCGAGGACGATTTGATATCGATCCGCGCCGACGCGTTGCATCGCGATCGGCCTCTCGATCGCCGAGTCATCCCCTACTACGGCTAACCCGACGCCATCCGGCAGCGCGCACTGCGTCGCCAGCGTTATCTTCACCGGCGGTCCCTTCGCTTTCGGCGCCCGCGCCGTCGCTTTCGACTCAACCGCCGCCGTCGGTTTCGTCGCCGGTTTCGCCATCGCGCGCGTCGGCATCACCACCTCCCGTTTCTTATTGCTCGCCACCGGAATGTCCATCACATTCGTCCTTCGTCGCATCTCCGATCGCGCCTCTCGCTTCGCCGCCACTGCGTCCGCGCGCAGCATCCCGTCCCGTCTTCCGTCGAGCGCGCTCGCCGCGCGCGTCTTCGCTCCCAGCGCCGCCGCGCGCCGACGCTCTGCGATGTTCTGCGCCCGCACGTCCAGCGCAATCTTATACAACGCCAGTGGCAGACCCAGGACTAAGCCACACTTGAACGCGAACACCTGCGCGGGCGTGAACTGCGCGGGAGGCGCGAGCGCGCGCGTGGACGTCGCCGCGATTTGAAAACAATCGTTTTCCTGTCGCGGACGCGGTTTGAGGTCGGCGCGCGGCGCGGAAGGCGTTCGCGGGGCGCATCGCGTCGACAGCGCGCGGCGAGACGCTTGTGGCGTCGTCCGCGGACGCGCGGGCGCGGACACGCGGGCGAACATGACGCAGAGTGACGCCGAGGCTGGACGACGCCGCGGCTTCGGGACGACGGATGAGACGCGAGCGGTCGGCTCGGATTTTCTACAACAAGTGCGCTCGTGTCGCTCATAACGTCATGATTTCCTTCTCCTTCGCCGCACATCGCTGCGTGATCTTTCCCACGATGTCGTCGGTGAGCGCTTGTAAATTCTTCTCCGCGCGCTTTCGATCGTCCTCCGACATTTCGGCGCGCTTGATTCGCTTTTGCGCCTTGTGCCGGATGTTGCGCGCGGCAATCTTGGCCGTCTCGCCGAGCTTGCTCGCGAGCTTGCACACCTCTTTCCTCGTATCCTGTGTCATCGCTGGAATGGGCACGATCAAACCATCACTGGACTCTTTGGGAACGAAACCGAGCGGCGAGTTCACGATGGCTTTCTCCACGCTCGGCTTGGTGCTCGGATCGAACAGCGTGACGGAGAGCGTCTGCGCATTTGGCGCCGTGATCGTGCCCAAGTGCGAGAGTGGCGTCGGTTCACCGTATACATCGACAATAATGTGATCAATCATCCCCGCCGACGCGCGCGCCGTGCGCAACTGCGACAAATCGACATCCAACGCGTGCAACGCCGCGTCAAATTTACTATTCGCGACGTCCGCGTCAGTCGTGCATTCGCGCGCGCATCACCGCGCGCATCGAGTGCGCGCCCTCGCATCGACGTACCTCTGCCACTCTTTCGCGTCGTACTCCACGACGTCGCCTTCCTCGCCACCGTCGCCGTCACCGTCCTCGTCGCCGTCGCCGTCTTCGTCGCTCGCCGCCGCCGCTCTTTGTTTCTGCTTCTTCTTCTTGCTATACGACCTCGCGGCGACGTCCCGCGCTGCCGCCGGCGTCGACGCGCGCATCGAGAGCAGACACCAGCGCATCGCCGTCCCGCCTCGCGCGTCGTCGAACGACGCCGTCGTCGCGACGTCACCGCGCGCGCGCATCGTCGAAAGTTGTCGTCGCGGTGCGGCGTCGCCACGCGCGACGGCGTCGCCGAGCGCGGACGATGCGCGAGCGCCGTCGAGGATTGCGCGCGCGGCGCGCGCGCGCGCGGCGAATCGGCGTAGGCCTGACATGGCGCGCGGGTGTGTGCGGCGAGTGGCGGCGACGAATATCGCTACGTTACAACGCGAATGGATCGTTTCGTTCCGTGCGCGACTGGTCTGAATCAGACGGGGAATCAAAGTCGGAAAAGCTTTCGTTTGGGTTGCGTGTGCTCGCCAACCACCCGCGGGCGCGCCGAGGCGTCGGTCAAGGGTGACGAGAAATTCGGCGCGGGCGCGAGCGAGAAATGCTTCGAAGGCGAGTACGGTTCGCGAACGTACTTGATGCCCGAAGATGGTGGCGGTGCGTTCATGGCGGCGTCGTAGCCGTTGGAGGACATGAATTTACGATCGTACATGTAATCAGCGTGCACGCCCACCGGGGCGGCGTTTTGATTGGTGGACTCTCGCGGCGGCGGCGCGAAATGCGGCGGCGGCGCGTACATCCTGTCGTACATCATCCGCTGCATCATCTCACGCATCGTCGCGAGTTCAGATTCGAGCGCTCCAATTTTTGTCACCATGTACTCATGTTCTTTCACTGGAACGGTCACGAGGTCGCCGGATATAGCCACGGGCTGCTCCACGCGCATCTTTGACTGCGGCGTATCGTCGCTCGGCGATCGCGCGACGGCGTACGGCTTTCCACCACCGAGGCTTTCGCTCTGCGGGGACTCAATTATCGGTGGCTTAGCGTATCGGGCGACAGGTGGTTTTGTGTGCGACTTTCGCTCGGCTTCCTCAGGGCTGGAAACCGGCTTGATCGCCACGGATGGGAGGTTCATTGACTCAGCCTTGACGGGAGACTTAGCCAGCGGTCCGACAAACTCGCCTCGACTCCATCTTCTGCATTCATCCTCAAAATGTTCTTCCACGTGATCGCGAATGAGAGAAAATCGCGGGAAAACTTTGTCATCCAGTTTGAACTTATACTGACGATGACCCGTGTACTCGACGAACTCAGCCAAGAAGCCGTTGATGTCTCCCAGTTCCAACTTTTTCACAGACGCCTGCACCTTAACTTGCGCTGGTGGCGGTTTCGACTTTTCGCGCGGTGGCTCGCGTGGCACAATGACAGTTTCTGTCGTTGCCTCGACTATATCGTCGTGTTTGACGATGGCAACCTCTTCTTCCTCTTCAAAGACTTCGTTTGATTCCTTGGAATTCGTCAACGACGCCAATTTCTGCAACGCTTCTTGCACGCTATCTTTGCGCTGTTTTTTCGCACTATCACGAAGCGCGTCAAAACTAATTTTCAAGAGCGGGTCGACATCTGCTGATTTTGTTGGAGTCGTCTCCGCAGACTTCGCAGCGATTTCTTCATACTGCGCGACTTTGACCTTCACTACACCGCTCTGTTTGACTTTGTTGAGCTCGGCCGTGATGAGTTTGATCGCTTCGAGCACCACTTGCGTGCCTGGATGATCGAGTCCGAACTTTTGCACTCTGATATCTTTCGCGCGAGTGTAACACGGTAGTGCCTCACCCCACTCTTTCATTTCCATCAACAACTCACCCAACTCGACACATCGCGTAGCAATGTTGGTGTGCGCCGCGTCGAACTCGCCCTCAGCGATTTTCAGCGCCTGCTCGAAACACGCCTTCGCCTTAAGTGTTCTACCTTGTGATCTATAACATCTCCCGAGATTGATCAAGTAAGTTTCAAGCTCTGAACTAGCGTGGAAATCATGTTCGGCGATTTCGACAGCACGGCTGTACAGAGGTTCGGCTCTTTGGGCTTGGTCCATACTCTTGTATTTTTCAGCCAAGGAATTTAGACTCGCAGCGAGTCCTGGGTGCACAGTTTCATTCGTTTCTTTGAGAATGGCTTCCGCCTCTTTGTATTGACGGAGCGCTTCGAGATTTTCACCACGCGCTCTTAGAACACTCGCGAGATCTATTTGATGCACAGCGAGGTTGGGGTGATTTCGCCCGAAAAGTTGCGTATCCACGTCGAGTGCTTTCGTGTATAAAGCCTTCGCTTGATCGAAGTTACGTAACTCTAAGTGCATAGACGCTAAATCACTCAATCTTTCAGCTGTTCCATGATGCAAATCTCCAAATCTTGACTTGGTGATGTTGAGCGCCTTGATGAACGTTTGCTTTGCCTCTTCGGGCTTTTTCAGTTTACGCAGAACACGCGCGTGCTCGGTGAACACGCTGGCGAGAAGTTCCAAAAGCAATGGTTGACCGTTTGAATCGGTGACACACTCCATCTCCTTCGTCACGTCTTCGTAAACCTCTCGAGCGCTGACTAAATCATTTTTCATAACGTACACTTTCGCGAGGGATCTCAAATTCTCAAGCAGTCCTAGAGAACGATCCGGGTACGCGTCGACGCAATGTTTGAGTGCTTGCTCCATGCAGAATTCACTTTTATCCCATTCTCCATGCCTAGCGTAGACCGCACTCAATCGAAGCATCTCGCGATATATAGCGTCGTGATCAGCACCGAGCTTGTTTTCCAACTCGTCCATCAGTTGTTCGTGTATTTCGATTTCCTTCAAGCCTTTACCCTTCAACCCATACAACGTCGCTACATTCATTGTTACGCAAGCGGCGTGATTGAATACTTCCTTCACGCTCTTGTCTTTCATGCAGACTCGCCACGCCGCTAAGGACGCCTCTGCACTCTCTAGAGCGTCGTTAATGAATTCCTCGACTTCACCCTTCGTCCCTCGCAGGTTATGATTATCGAGGGTAATTTCTTCATCCTTTGTGCGCACCAAGCACAGACTCTCTTCGTTCATGATCATCGCACCTAAAGGTGTATTTCCATTGAAGTTTGCTGACTCGAACTTCCGAGCGAGCTTTGCCACACTCGCCGCTTTTTCCCAATCCGCCGTCTGACGCAAAGCATTTGCGTACTTCATGTTGAGCGACGCTGCATGTTGCAGCTGAAACGTTGCTCGACTACACGCGAGATCGCACACCGCGATGACGCTCGTGTAATCTGAAATCCACTTCATGAAGTCGGCGATAGATTCAGCACACGAGTCCCGCGTGCGATCGTTCATTCTTCCGAGGCGAGTGAGAATCGACTCCATGGGGGTGCGCTGGACAACGTCCGATACTTGCGTCGCCGTCGCAATTTTCCAACTCAATACCAGCTCGTTGATATATCGCTGTTTCCACAAGAAATGAATCACCTGTGGATCTGTGATGTAGCCCATGAACTGATCCCTAGCGACCAACCACTCACCGTTTCTCACAAAATGCAGTAACTCGAGGACGTGGTGCACGTTGAAATCACCACTCGTGTCGGAAAACTTGCGCAGGAAGTACGTCATGGCGTCGCGTTGAATGTTATTCTTTGCTTCATCCTTCACCAAGTACCTGCTGCGTACATAGTCGATGACTACCGATGATCGTAGGACGAGCGCATCTTGCGGCATCTCAGGCGCTCGCGCGCCGTCTTCTTCATAGCACCAGCAAAGATGCGCGACGTCATCCGTGAGCGCCAAGAACGACGAAGACGTCCTACCGACCTCGATAATATCGGCGATTTCATTCGCTGAAAGGCCAGCGCGTGAAGAAGCCATGAGCGTGAACAATTGACGCACCACATTATGGCCGTGGTTGTACTCTAATCCTTCGAATATATACCTTAACAACTGCTCGATCGTCTCAGGTATTTGTCTCAACTCGTGCGCGACGTCCAGAGGTGCGTCGACTCTGCGCTGACTCAATTTTACCCGTCGACGCATTTCATGCGCGACAAGATAGATATAAGTCGGCGAACTCGCGTCCTTGTAGCTAGATATTGGCTCAAACAGATCACTCGTGATTTCTCGCTCGTCGTTTCGGCTGAAAAGGCCGCGAGCGAGCTGCGTGCGTTCCTTGATGCCGAGCGGTGGCAACCGCTTCCTCGCAATGGCTGCCGCGTTTTCACCGCCGCTCGCTAAATAATTCACCGCATCTCCTTTCGTTCGCGCGCCAATGATCACACGAACGTCTGACATCATAGAAGACGGCAACCAATCGGACATTTTCACCGAGCCGAGCTCCGCCGCCGCGTCTAAATCGTCTACGACAAGCACCACCACGCTCGATGTTGTCAGCGCCAATTCCTCCATCAATCGAACGAACACTCGTCCCGTCTCTTCCGCGGTCACCGGCATGTTTGTAAATCTCGCTTGTCCGAGCATCTTTCGCACGCGTTCGCACATCGTCCACAGCACATGCCTCAAATCGCACTCCCCCGGCGTCGGTCCTCGACAGCACACGTGCAACGCCAGCGGTTTCTTCCCCATCACCCTCTCACCCGTCACCTCCTCCTCCTCTATCATTCTCGCCGTGCGTTCGCGCAAATCTTTAACGAACTCGCTCAGCACCGAGCTCACGCCGCTCCCTCGTTCGCCCTCGAGCACGAACACGTTCGGCGCGTCGTCTCGCAGCGCGTGCGCGCGCAGCTTTTCCAGCGTCTCTGCCCGTCCGACAAACTTCCCTCGCGCATCTCTTCGCGATATCGCAGCGCTCGCGCGTTCAATTATCACTGATCGCGCCTCTGCGTCTTCGGTTCCGTCGATCGCGACGCGTCGCGTCGTCGGCAGGCGCAATTCTCGTCGCTCGAGGTCGGTGAGCGAACCGACCGCGGGCGCGCTCGAGGGCGGCGGATTGGCGGGCGCGGACGCCGCGCGCCGCGCGCGGTCGGGTTTGAGGATGGATTTGGGCGCGCTCGACGCGCCGGGAGCGGCGCGCGCGATCGAGGGCGGCGACGGGGGCATCGCGCGCGTCGCGATGTGCGGCAGTGGTCGTTGGCTCGGGCGCTCGCGCGGCGCCGCGGCGTCTGTCGCGCGCCGATTCCGATCGAAAGCGCGACGCATGCGGGGCGAAAGAGTGCGTAAATAATGCGAGATGTTGATTAACAACGTTCGAGGGATGAGAGCGTACCTAACGGGCTACGGCGTCGATGGCCGAAAATGCGCGCGCGAGCGGTGTCATCGAGGAGACGCCGTCGCGTCCGCAGACTTGGCCGGCGACGGGGTAACTTCTTGCGAAAGTAAGAAGACGTTGACCACGCGCGCGGCGATGCGTTCGGCGAGACCGGTGGCGACGTGTTGGACGAAGATGCTCGCGCTCGGTTTGCGCAAAGCTTCGGTGAAGGGCGTCAGCGTCTGCGGATCAAAGCCTTTGCTCGACGAAAACATTTCGACGATGCGTAGTACTTGCTCACGCTTTTCCAAGAGCTTGGCTTCTTGCTTGGCGTTGCCGAACGTGAGCGGCGGTAAAGCGCGGAGTTCCGCCGGAAGGGCGGCTACGATGGGCGCCAAAGCGTCGGACTTGGCCGAATCCATGGCCGAGCCGAGAAGGATGGCTTCGAGCACCTTCACGGTTTCCGCCTCGATAAGCGGACGAAGGGTGTTCTTCGCCTCACCCGGCTTATCTTCACCGATGGCGAGTTCGATGAGCGGCGGCACTACAGCTGCGGCGTCGTAGTCATCACTCTTGCTGCCCTCGCGCAGCAAGTTTTCGAGACGATTCCATCGAAACTTGCCATCCTGGAAGAGCAGCTCGGCGAATGAATCTCGAAGTTGCGGGCGAGGATCTGTGAGCAAACGCCGCGCCATATACGGGTACGCCTTGGCTAAGACCTTAAATTTTGGATCCGTCGTGAGCGCCAAGCCTTCAAGCACGGTGAGGGAGCGCAAAATAAGCGCGTAGTAACCTGGCACGTTGAACGGGTACTTGTACAACACCGCCCCGAGCCCATCCGTGATAGTCTTGAAGTTCAACTCGTCTACGGTAGCTTCAAGCACATCATCGAAGAATTCTTCGAGCGCCGGCACGATTGGTGTCACGTCTACGCTTTCATCTAAAAACTCCAAGGCGTAGTAATCGTTTGCCATCTCGACGTAGTCGCGGTTCACCAAGTGAACGACGTGATCGATGATGGCGTACCGCGCGCTCTCCGGCATCTCACTCATCATCCCGAAATCTAAGAACGCCAATCGACCGTCTGGAGTGGCGAGTAAGTTTCCTGGATGCGGATCTGCGTGAAAGTAACCAAACTCTAAGAGTTGTCTGAGCGAACACTGAATACCGGAATCTACGAGCGCGAGCACGTCCAAGCCTTGCGCCTTGAGCGATTCTTGGTCGCTTAATTTCGTTCCTTCAATCCACTCCATGGTGATGACACGGGGCGACGTGGTTTCCCACTCGATCCCCGGAACGACGATGTCTGGTCGATCTCCGTACAGTCGCGCAAAGCGCTCGGCGTTGCGACCCTCTTGTACGTAATCCAACTCTTGGAACACTCTCGCGGCGAATTCATCCACGAGCTCAACCACAGACGTGTTCAAAGACGTCACGAGCTTGTCGATCACCACCGCACCCGAACGAATCAGGAAAAAATCTAAATCTAAGCCCCCCTCTATGCTCGGCCGTTGCACCTTGAGCGCGACATCCCGACCCTCCATCGTCACCGCCTTATAAACCTGTCCGAGACTTGCCGCTGCGATTGGCGACGGCGATATCTTTTGGAACATCGTCTCTAAAGGTCGTCCGAGTTCCTTCTCTACCAACGCGAACGCATCTGCATCCGCGAACGTCGGCAACGCGTCTTGTAGCGTGCTCAGCTCTTCCAGATACTGCGTCGGCAACAAATCCGGTCGCGTACTAAGCGCCTGTCCGACCTTCACGAACGCCGGTCCGAGTCGCGTGAGTTTCTCTCTCAACTCAGCCGCACGTTTCCTCGCGTTCTCCTCCACGGTGCCTCTTTGATAATCCAACGCCACGCTCACCGCGAACGAGCTCAGACTCGTCGCGATGTCCGCCGCGCGCGCCGCCACTCGCACCGGATCCTTGGTGAACTTCGCCGCGCTCGCCTCCGGCGCGTACCGCAGCGGCGATTGACTCCGCATCGCCGCCCGGCGCTGCGCGTCCGTGGTCGGGACCTCGCCATCGCCCGCGCCGAAGGATGATTTCGACGTCGTGACGTCGATGCGTTCGTCGCGTTCGTCGCGCTCGAACGTCGACGCGCGAGGCGGTTCTGCGATCGCGTTCGCGCGCACGTCTCGAGCGCGCGCGTCCGGCGAGCTTTGCGGAGCCGCGACGCGCGCGCGCGGCGCGGCGTCGGCGCGCGCGGCGACGAAGGCGCGCGCGGGGCGTCCCCGCGTGGGTTTCGCGTCGACGTTGCGGCGCCGACGCGCGCGCGCGGTGGCGACGTTGACGACACCGTCGGCGCGGACGCGCGGTGATGCGTTCGAACGCATCGCTCGCGCGACCGTTCGCGCGTGCGAGCGTTCGTCGGGAGTGGAACTGTGTGGATAGAGCGGCGACGGGGCCCTGTGGCGGCGAGCGGGACGGCGACGCGGGAGCCGACGGGCGAAACGGCGCGCGCGTGGGATATCACTGAGAATAACGCTGGATATTGAATGCTAGGTCTTCTAAAACGTTTAAGACGTTTAACGTTTACGCATGACGTTTAAGACGCGCTCGATTACTCGTCCGCCGCGGTGGCTTGCTTTTCGAAGCCCGCCGTGGCGGTTTCCCAGTCGACGGTCATCTTGCACAACCGACCGAGAAGGCCAGGAACTTCGGGAATCGGCACGCGGACTTGACCGCACGAATCGCGCTCGCGAACGGTGACGGTGTTCTCGGTGACGGATCTGTGATCGACGGTGACGGCGAACGGGACGCCGAGCTCGTCGGTGCGCGCGTATCGCTTGCCGACGGAAATCGCGGTGGCGTCGAGCTTGGCGCTGATACCGTTCGTGGTCAACATCTTGTTCATTTCGGCTGCAATGGCGTTCAATTTGTCATCGTTCACGAGCGGGAAGATGGTGGTCTTGATCGGCGCGACGACCGGGGTGAGGCGGAGCACGGTTTTCTGTTCGTCATCCGGACGAATGTAAAAGGCGTGCTCGAACATGCAGTACATGATGCGGCCGATACCGAAGGATGGCTCGATGACGGACGGAGTGTAGTTGCGCCCGTTCACCGTCTTCGTGACTTTTTCCACGGTGAACATGTCAGCCGCGATCTGTTGCTCACCGTTCTCTGTTTGAAGCGGAGCCGAACCATTCGCCGCGCACGCGTCTTGCAAAGCAAAAGCATCAGCTTCACTCAACGCAAGGAGCGCATCCGTGACGGGCTTCGCGTCTTTCTTGAAAGCCTTGCCGAGCACCTTTTTGTTCGGCGTGATCTCCACGACCGTCTCTTCGATCGGCTTGTCGAAGCGTTCGTACGCCACCAAATCCACCTTAGACTTGTCCGAGTGCGCCTTGAGATCGAACGCCGAACGATCGGCGAGCCCGACGCACTCAATCCAACCGTACGAACACTGAATTTCAGCGTCCCAGCAATCGGCGGCGTAGTGCGCCATCTCGTGCTTCAGGTGTTGACGGAAGCGAAGACGATTGGTGTCGATGCCAATTTGAACAAGGAACAAGTGGCATCGAGCAATGAAATAACCCAAAGTTTCGTTCGCGATGATGCCCTTGCTCACGGCCTCGCCCACAGTCATCGGGAACGGCTTCTTCACCTCACCCAGCTGTGCGTCCTGGCTAAAGAGACTGAGAACGGTGTCCGCAACTTCGGCAAATCGTGGGTGCTCCTTGTGCTCCGGATGCACAAAGTGCTCGATTTCCGCTTGCGTAAACTCACGCACGCGCAACAATCCAGCGCGCGGTGCGATCTCATTACGGAAGCTTTGACCAATCTGCGCCGCGGCAAACGGGAGCTTGCCACCGTTGTAGTAGAGCAAATCTCTAAAGTTGACAAAGATGCCCTGCGCGGTTTCGGGGCGCAAGAAACCCTTTACCGCCCCGGACGGACCAATTTGCGTCGGGAACATCAAGTTAAACGGATACGGCTCGCTCAAATCGTTGCCTGTGACCGGTGCCTTGGTGTTGGTGTCCTTGAGCGCCGCAGACATTTGTTCAACGTTGAGCTCGTCGATGCGCGCTTGCAAATCTTCCAACTCGCGTCTGCGGTCGGCCTTCAACATCGGGTCACGCAACAGCTCCTCCACCACTTCTTCGAGCAAGTGATCGGCGCGGAAGCAATCTTTTGTCACGACATCGTTCACCATGAGATCAGTGAACTTTTCGACGTGCCTGGGATGATGGATAAAAATATCGTCAGTCTCGCGTCGCCCGGTCGTCGTCTTCGTGTCGCATCTCGTTCGACATTCGACGCAAAAACCTCAGCGGTTTGAGTGCGTTAAGCTTAATAATCACGGTTTACTCAGCGATAGCTGGAACTTAATTGATTCGTCACAGGTAATCGGTCGAATGTCTCCGAAGTCGGCTCAAGTTCGCGTTTTGGATATCGTTCTCGCTCGTCGCGCACGTACCCCGAAGCCCTCAGCACTGGTTCCGGCGTCACCGCCGGGCACTCCACCTCCAACATGCTATCCTCGAGCACGAAATGTTGCCTCCAAAACTGCTGCACGTTCGATTTCACCGCGCACCCCGGCGGCCCGTAGTCGTACAACCCCGCCACGCCGCCGTAAATCTTAAACGACGGAATATAAAACAGCCGGCCCTCGAGCAACTGCCCGAGTTTCGCGCGGAACTCTTCCTTCGCTTTCGCCTCGGCGTTCCCCGCCTCCTTGAGCGCGTTCAGGTCCTTCTCCAGATCGACTTTCAGTCGCTTCAGCTCGGCGATGGCGGCTGCGATCGCATCCGCGTCGGCGTTTTGCGCCTTGAGCGCGCGCACCTGCGCGCCCGCCGCGTTCACCTCCTCTTGCTTTTGCTCCAGGGCGTCCATGCGTGCTCGGCGTCCGCGTCGCGCGCGTTCGTGTGACGCGTCGATCGCGGCAAAACGCGACGCGGTGATTTCCACTCATGACGACCTCGCGCGCTCGATAACGCGCGCGCGACGCGATCGCGGCGGCCATGCGAACGATACGACATCATTACATCGCCAGCGGCACGCGCGATGGACGAGAGGTGCGCGCGCGCGACGCGGCGGGACGTCGATGATTAAGTGAATAAAGCGACTCGAACGCGACGACTGACGACGCTTCGACGACGACCGCAGCGCGCGTGCGCGACGCTGGTGCGAGAGCTCATTCGAAACGATGTCGCGACGTGCGTGTTCGCGGACGATCGAATGGCGATGGATTTGGTGATGGAGCTCGTTCGAGAGGCGGCGCGAGACGCGAACGTCGACGCGTTCGCGCCGCACGACGACATGGCGACGTTCGCGCGAGAGCGAGACTATAACGACTGGCTCGCGCGATCGTACGGTGACGATCGCGCGACGCCGATGTTGGTGACGACGGACGCTTTCTCGTCGCCGACGCCGGCGCGGACGCGGTGTCTCGTGCACTTTGATTTTCCGCGAGACGCGTCGCAATATCGCGCGCGAATGGCGGGCGCGTTTAGCTGCGACGACGACGACGCGTGCGGTGGAGAACTACACGTCATCAGTCTCGTCGTCGGCGCGGGCGAAGCGGCGAGACTTCGCTCGACCGCCGACGCGCTTCGATGCCGCGTCGACGAGTTTGACATCGAAACGCTCGCCGAGATTCGTACGGCGCGCGCGCCGTAACCATCACGGATTATTTCGTTCGCGTCGCGCCGTTTGTTAGCCACGGCTCCGAAGGTCGTTCCCGTGGTATCACGCGCGACGGATGCTCCGAATGTATCACAGACGATATGTAACAAGAATGTACAACGACTCAAGAAAACTCGCATTCTGCGTCGCGCGAGTCGGCGTCAGCTCGCCAAACCTTCAACCACTACCACCTCGCGTCACTCCGCGACGCGAGATGTCTTCGAGCAGACACATCGCGCTCACCGCAATCGGCGGCGCGCTCGCGGTGCGCGTCGACGCGTCTCGATCGCGTCTCGATCGCGCGCGACGCGTTTCTTTTCGGTCTCGTGACTGACGACAGCTCGTTTTTCGTACGACAGGCAGCGGGCGCGTTCTACGGCCCGAGCGCTCTGGAAGTGTACACCGCGGAGTCATCTCTGGCGACGGCGGAGCGGAAACTCGCGGCGGTGAAGGCGTTGGCGCGAGACGACGAGCAGAACTTCGCCAAGGCGCGTTCGCGGTGGAGCGCGGTGACGTCGGCGTTTAAGGACGCGTCGGAACGCTATCGGAGAACGAAAGAAAGTCTAGACACTCGCTTGCGGGCGTTAGAACAGGCGAAACGCGCGTACGAGGATACAAAGAGAGAGGTAGACGAGGCTGCGTGTGCGCTCGCAGAGGCGGAGAAGGATGAAGCGGAGGCGAATTTGACGCTCGCGAGGGCTCGGCAAAAGCTCGGTACGCACGAGGAAGCAATCGCGCAGGCAAAGGTAGAGGTCCAGAAGCTGACGACGGTCGCTGAGGCTGCCATCAAAAAAATGAACGCGCTCAAGTTGCCGACGTTTTGACCTTTAATATTAGACTATCCTTCTACGTCGTCTTGACCTTTAATATTAGACTATCCTTCTACGTCGTCGTCGGCGCACAACCAATCCACGTACGCACTGAGGGCGCCGAGTCCCACCCCTAGGAGGCGCTTCCGTTCGGCACGATACTCCACCGCTGCACGTCCGAAAGCCGTGGTATACTTTCTATTTTCTAATAACTCCGCTTCATCTTCTTCCAGCGTCGTGGCAAAGGCGTCCAACTCGCGCTCCCACGCCTCACCGAGCTTCACGGCGTCGTCTAACTCTCGCTGGATGTCGTCGCCTTCCAGCGTCCAGTCGTCGTCGGCCACGAGTTCTCTTCCCGGAGGTATTCCGCCGCACGCAGATGCCGTGACGGCAATTATTCTGCGAACATCCTCTTCGGGCGTCGATCCACCTAGCACGCCCGACTCTTCCATCGCCTGCCGGAATGCGCCGAGCCGCAACGTGATGTTCGCGCCGCCCAATCGATCGTTGCGGTTACCTCGTAAACTAAAACCGTAACTCTCCATGAGTTCGTCGTTCGAGGCGTCGGGCTGGTATGAAATCGTCACTTCTTCGTCCGCGCCTTGGATTGGACGATTCGTTTCCAAGCAACACGCGCCACCGCCGCCGTCCACGCTTCCGCCTGTTACGACTCTCCAGTATGCGCCCTTCAATCCGCCGCCATCGCTCGCGCCAATTTTCTTCAACGCGGTGACGTTCGCGATATCGACGTGATTCGCCATATCCACACACGGTGCAAGCACCGCGACCTGCGTGTCGTCCGCCCCTCCCTCCTCATCTGCGCCCACCTCCGCGGCGATCGCGCGCGACGTCACCAACGCGTACCCCCAGCGCAAATCGTCCGGCGTCAGCTTCCCCGGCACCGCCCCGAACGGCACGCGATCGAACGCGAGCGAAACGAGCGACCTCACCTCTCGCGCCCGCCGCACCAGCGCTTCGTTTTGCGTCGACGCGAGCTCCTCATCCGTCGCCAACAGCGTCGACGGCAGCCCGTTCGCCGCCGTCGGCAACCACGCGGCGTACGCCTCCCAAATATCCCCACCCGCGCGCGTCGCGAACAACAGCCAAAGCACCACCGCCAACTCACGATCATCCTCGTCCTTCGAGAACATCAAATCTTTGATCGCGTCCGGCACGGGGCGATTCCGTTTTTCCCACGCGCCGACAATCTTCTTCGCCGTGGCGTCCGTCCCCGTCGCCAGCCCTCGTCCGACGGGGCACACGATGCACACGTCGAGCGGAACCTCTAAAAGGAGCTCGACGGCCTTCCATCCCGCCGGGGCCGTGGTGAAGAGGCCGCGACCGTTTTCGCCGCGTCCGAGGGCGACGCGCGAGCGCATGGAGGCTGACTTCATGAAGGCGTCGAAAGCTTCGGTTTCGGTGGTGATGAGCGCGCGCGTGGGCGCGGCGCGACCGCCGCGGCGCGGTCGTACCGTGCGCCGCGGACGCGCGCGCGGAGCGAGACCGACGCGCGCGGGGGAGGCGCGCATGGTGCGGACGACGCGCGGCGGCGTGTGCGGATGGAAGATGAAAGACGCGCGGACCCGAAGCGAAACGAATATAAAGTAATCGTAACCATAACAAAATAACGTCGTTACGCGGCTGGTGGTTCTAAAGTAATCGTGCCGAATGGTGCGCGCGTCGTCGGTCACCCGTCGACCTCACCGCTGATGTCCAAAAACTTGGCGGCGGTGTTGACGTCCTTGTCGCCGCGGCCGCTGCAGTTGAGGACAACCTTGGTGCCGTTGGGGAGACCAGGGCAGAGCTTCCACAAGTACGCCAAGGCGTGGGACGTTTCAAGGGCAGGGATGATACCCTCGAGACGAGAGGTGGCGACGAAAGCGTCGAGCGCTTCCTTGTCGGTGATGGCGTGGTACTCGGCGCGACCGAAATCCTTCAAGAAGGCGTGCTCCGGACCGATGCCCGGGTAATCGAGACCGGCGGAGATGGAGTGCGGCTCAACGATTTGACCCTCTTCATCTTGAATCAAGTACGAGAACGAGCCGTGAAGCACGCCCGGGGTGCCCAAGGTGAGCGTCGCGGCGTGCTTTTGGCCCGGCTCGATGCCTTCGCCGCCGGCTTCGACGCCGATGATGCGCACGGATTCGTCGTCGATGAACTCGTGGAACAGACCCATGGCGTTGGAGCCGCCGCCAACGCACGCGACGAGGATGTCCGGCAAACCGCCCCATTTCTCCATGGCTTGTCTTCTAGTCTCTTGACCGATGACGGCGTGGAAGTCGCGCACCATCATCGGATACGGGTGCGGGCCCGCGACCGAGCCGAGGATGTAGTGCGTGTCCTCAACGTTCGTCACCCAGTCACGAATAGCCTCAGACGTCGCATCCTTGAGCGTGGCCGTGCCCGCGCGCACCGGTCGAACCGTGGCGCCGAGCAAACGCATGCGGAACACGTTGAGCTTTTGTCGCTCCATATCCGCCGCGCCCATGTAAATGATACACTCCAACCCGAATCGCGCGCACACCGTCGCCGTCGCCACGCCGTGTTGTCCCGCCCCGGTCTCAGCGATGATGCGCTTCTTCCCCATTCGCTTCGCCAACAGCGCTTGCCCGACCGCGTTGTTGATCTTGTGCGCCCCCGTGTGGTTCAGGTCTTCGCGCTTCAGGTACACGTCCGGCCCTTCCCCGTTCGCGTCCTTGAAGTGTTCGCTCAACCTTTCGGCGTAGTACAGCGGATTCTCGCGTCCGACGTAATCCTTCAGAATATCCTTCAGCTCCGCCTGGAACGCCGGGTCCGTCTTGATCGCCTCGTACTCCTTCTCCAGCGCCCGCAGCGCCGGGATCAGCGTCTCCGGCACGTACTTCCCCCCGTACGCGCCGTACCTCCCGTTCGCGTCCGGTCGCGACTGCTCCGAGATCTTCCCCTGCGTCGGCGGCGTCATCACGCGTCGCACGACGCGCGCGCCTCGCGTCGCCGCGCCCGTCGCGCGCGTCGCCTCGCGACGCCCCCCCGTCGTCGTCGTCGTCACCGCCGCGCCCATCGTTCGCGCCGTCGCCATCGCGCCCGTCCGTTCGCGCGTCGCGCGTCACCCGCGCGTCGTCTTCGTCTCGCGTCTGACGCCCGTCGTTCGGCGCGTCCGCGTCGTCGCGCGCCGCGCCGTCGTGTGCCGACGCGCGGGTGACGCGCGCGCGGCGTCCCTCGCCCTATCCGCGACCGACCGCTCTCGTCGGACTGTTTGCCCACACGCGAGACGCGTTTTTTTCGCGACGTCACCGATTCGATCGATCGATCGCGCGCGCGCGCGACCGTCGCGGTGTCGATCGCGCGGCGCGCGCGATCGACGACGCGAGGTTCGATCGATCGATCGATCGATCGATCGATCGATCGCGCGATCGCGCGCGACGGCGCGATTCGGCGCGCGAGACGGCGGCGCGCGCGATGTCGACGTGGGCGGACGACGACGGGGACCTCCCGCCGCCGCCCGGGTTCGAGGACGTCCGCGCGGGCGCGCACGCGGCGGAGATCGCGGACATCGCGAGCCAGCTCGGCGGCGCGCCGGCGATCGGGACGCGCGCGGACGCCGTGGACGCGCCGGATGTGGCGCTGAAGAGCGAGGGCCTGCGCGAGGAGCACGCGGGTGAGGTGGTGAAGGCGATCGTGGATCCGTCGACGCCGTACGCGAGCGCGAAGTCGTTCGAGGATCTCGGGCTGAGCGCGGAGCTGCTCAGGGGGCTGTACGGGGAGATGAAGTTTGAAAAGCCGTCGAAGATTCAGGCGGAGACGTTGCCGCTGATTTTGATGCCGCCGCATCGGAATTTGATCGCGCAGGCGCATAATGGGAGTGGGAAGACGACGTGCTTCACGCTCGGGATGCTGAGCCGGATCGATCCGAATCTGAAGGCGCCGCAGGGGTTGATGATTTGCCCGACGCGAGAGCTCGTGGTGCAAAACGTGAGCGTGATGGAGAGGATGGGCAAGTACACCGGAGTCACGATCGCGTCCACGGCGGATCCGAAGTGGGATAACACAAATCGTAACAAAATCGTCGATCAAGCGGTGATCGGGACGCCCGGGAAGATTTTGCGATGGATGCGAGAGCGTCAGTTGGCGTGCAACAACATGAGAATTCTCGTCTTCGACGAGGCGGATCACATGATGGCCACGGATGGACATCGCGTCGACAGCACGAAAATTCTCAAGCATCTTTCCATGAACGCCAAGGCGTGGCAGGTGTTGCTATTCAGCGCCACGTTCAACGAGGCGGTGAAGAGCTTCGCGACCAAGGTGGTGCCAAACGCCAATCAAATCTTCATTCCGGCGACTGAGCTTTCGCTCGACGTCATCAAGCAACACCGCGTCGCGGTGAACACGGTGGAGGCGAAAGACGTGCTTTTGAAGGAGAAGATTTTCCCGCTGTGCGATAAGATTGGTCAGACGATCATCTTCGTTCGCACGCGCGAGGGCGCCAGACGTCTGCACGCGTCGATGAACGCGAGCGGATACAAGTGCACCGTGATCGAAGGACAAATGGAGCACGCCGACCGCGATCGCGTCGTCAAGGAGTTCCGCGATGGACTGACGAAGATTCTCATCGCCACCGATGTCTTATCGCGCGGTTTGGACGTGAGCACGGTTACCCTCGTCATCAACTACGACATGCCGGTTGAGTTTCACAACCCGCGTTCGCCGAATTACGAAACGTATTTGCACCGCATCGGTCGCAGCGGCCGGTTCGGTAAAAAAGGCGCGGCGTTCAACTTGATCTTAGGCGACTCCGAGCGCGCGATTTGCGATCAGATCGAGTTGCACTTCAACCACAAAATCCCCGAAGTCGCGTTCAACGACGACGTGACGTTTGAAAAAGTGCTCGAAGACGCCGGTTTGATGTCGAAGGAAGAGGCGCTTTGAATGCGGTCGACGCGTAATCACACACTACCTAGGACAAAACTATAGACGAATCGCGGGCCACCGCTAGCAGTACACGTTGTAATCCGGAGGCGAACCTTCACACTCGCTTCTTACTTTTTCGAGCCTCCTCGCGTCTCGCCTGTCGCGTGTCCACCACGGGCGGCTTCCATCGCAACCACTTCACGAACGCGCGAACGCGCTTAAACACGCGCGTGACTAAACTTATCCCCGTTACCGCTAAAAACACTGAGCGCGCGAATCGCCACGCACCGCCGATGAATGTGAAGTTTCTAAATACGTAGAAAACGACGCAGACGGCGATCGCCGTCGCGCCTCGCGACGCCAATCGAATCAACGCATCCGCCATTAAATACGCTTTATCGGGCGTCCCTCCGCGCGTGGGATCGACCCAAAGCTCTTCCGCGCGCGTCACTTCGCGCAAACGCTCGGCGGCGACTTTATCAAACCTATTCGAAGTCAACAGTCGCTTGAACAGCGCTCGCGCGCCCGCGGCGTCCCCGACGTCGCCGCCTCGCGTCGCGTCGCACTCTTCCCGCGCTCCCTCCCCCTGCACGCGCGTCGCCAACCCAGCGACGTACCTTCGCAGCATCGCATCTCCCGCGCGCAGCACCCCGAGCTCATCTCCCGCGTCGCCCGCTTTGACGTACGTCGCCACCAACGCGTCGTCGCACCTCGTCGTCCCCGTCGCCTCCGCGCACGTCCTCGCGTCCGCGCCCAGCGTCCCAATCCCCGGCATCTTCGTCCAGTGTTCGTGCTCGCTCGCCCGAAACAAAAGCGCGCCGCCGATCTCGAGCGCGTCTCGCGTCGCCGCCGCTTCGTCGTCGCCCCGTCTCGCCGCGCGCGTCGCCGCGTCCCGCGCGCACTCGCCGTCGAACAGGCAGCACCCCAGCGCGACGAGCTCGGCGAACGCCAGCCTCGGCGCGTCATCCGCGACGAATCCTCCGTACCGCGACGCCCCGAGCGCGGCGTCGCCGTCCGCGCGCGTCGCGTCGCGCGTCGCCGTCGCGAGAAACTTTTGCAATCGCGCGTCGGAATCGATCGCGCGTCGCGCGTCGCGCGCGCACGCGCGTCGCGCCTCGGCGCACTCGGTGTCGACGTCGCTCGCGCGCGCGCGCGCGGCGAGCGCCGCGACGCACGCGAGGACGAGCGCGCCGAGGCGAGCGCGGCGACGACGCGACGTCGCCATTCGACGACGCGCGCGGTGTGACGACCACCGCGAGCGAAACGACGCCATTCGACGACGCGACCGCGGTTGAAACGAACGACGACTCGACCGTCGATCGCGCGCGCGCGCGACGGCGGCGCGCGCGCGCGAGGCGCGCGCGCGGAACGAATCCGAATCGCGCGTCGGTAATCGAACGTCATGACGGATGCGCCGAGCGCGTTCACGACGAAGCTGGCGTCGCTGAACGGGAGCGCGCAGTCGATCGAGACGCTCTCGCACTGGTGCATCTTTCACAGGAAAAACGCGCGGACGCTGGCGGGGACGTGGGACGAACGGTTGCGCGCGGCGGCGTCGAAGCAAAAGTTGCCGTTTTTGTACCTCGCGAGCGATATCGTGCAAAAGAGCCGGAAAAAGGGACCGGAGTGGGCGGACGCGCTGGTTGGGTACATGCCGGATGCGTGTAAACACGCGGTGGAGCACGGAGACGGGACGACGACGGAGAAGGTGAAGAAGTTGTTGCGCGTGTGGGGCGAGCGACAGTGCTTCCCGGGGGCGAGCACCGAGTCGTGGTTGGACGGCGCGAGCGACGGTGGTGGCGGCTCGACCGCGGTGGCGGCGAAAGTCGCGGCGCCGGCGGCGACGAGCGCGGCGCCGGTGGCGAAAAAGAACAAGAATGATTTGGCGGAAGTGCCGGCGCTGAGCGGCGACAACGCCGCGCTCGCGAAACTTTTGGTCAAGATGGAGAACGCCGAGCGCGACGTCGCCGCGGCGAGCGAACGCTTCGATGCGGACGTGCGAGAGGAGCTTTTAGACGAGACGAACGTAGAAAACGCGGAGGACCCAGTCGGGATGTTGCGAGCGGTGCAGTGCTGCGAGAGCGCAATCGTCTTCAAGCGAAACGCCGTCGACACCATGACGGAAACCTTGGACGCGCTCGAGAAGAAGCTCCGCGCCGCGCTCGCGCGCGTCGAAGCCGCGCGTGAATCTCAAAGCGGCGTCAACATGGGCGAACTGACGCAAATGATGATCAAGGCGCTCAAGGCGCGTAAGAAGGCGTCCAAGCGAAACGCCGACTTCATCGTGCGACAAATCGCCAGCGAAGCCGGCGACGCCCCGCTTCCCGAGCCCGTCGATTTCGACGCCGACGCCGACAATTACGACCCATCGGACGCGCCGGACGAATACCATCCCCCCGACGAGTCCAACAAGCGTCCTAGACGTTGACGCGCGACGCTTTTAATTTTCAGCCCGCCGGCGCCCCGTCCCCGTCGCCGCGTCGTCACACCGCGCCTCCCCTCGCGCGTCCCGACGTCGCTCGCGCGCTCGCGCGCGTTCCGTCGCCGTCCCATCGCGCGCGTCCGCGCGCCGTCGCGCGTCGGCGCGCCGCCGCGCGCCGTCCCGTCGCGCGCGCGTCCTCGCCGCACAGCGCGACCGTTGAGCGCCCGCGCGCGCGTCATGTCCGCGTACCCGCGCCCCGCGCACCCGTACGGCGCGTCCGCCGCGGGACTGACGTCGCGCCCCAACGCCTCGACCTCGGGCGGGGAGTTTCACGTGCACGTGGGCGCGGCGAGCGCGATGGATCTGGACGACGAAGTCGCGGGACTGCGAGGCAAGGTGAAGATGCTGAAACAAATGTCGAATCAAATCGGTGAAGAAGCGTCCGTTCGCGGGTCGTTGATCGACGCGCTGAGCGTGGACTTCAGCTCGAGCGACGCGGCGATGAAAGACGTGCGGAGGAAGGTGGAACACGCGTTTAAACAGGCGAAGAGCGGACATTTGATGGCGCTGATGTTCTTCGCGCTGTGCGCGTTCTTCGGAATGTTCGTCTTCGTCAAGTTTAGCAAGGTGATCTCGTACCTGGTGCCGCGCGGGACGGGACAGAGCGTGCGGCATCACTGACGGCGTTCGCTCGAGCGGGCGTCGAATGGGCGCCGTAGCGTTAACAATCTCTAGTCTTCGTAGCGCGGTTTTAATTCGCGAGACGCGTTCGCGTCGTCTTCCTCACGCCTTGTGCTTCCTAATCTCACACGTAAACTCCGTGATCCCAACGCTATCGCCGCCGTTCTCGCAGTATTCGAACCATCCGTCGGGATCTTCGCTCAAATCCACGTCTCGCCACGTCGAACCGCCCTCGCTCTTCACCGTCGCGCCCTTCGTCGGGTAAAACTTTTCCAACTCCAGCCCTCGGCACTCGAATCCCATCACCGGCACCCACGTCCCCGACGCGTCGATGACCCCTTTCGTCGTCAAGCCCTTGACGTCGACGAAGGACACGCTGGCTTGCTTTTTAGAGTCGGGAAACTTCATCACAAAGTTGGCTTCGCCTCGTGAATTTTCCATCTCGACGACGTCGTCGGCGCTCATGAAGACGCCCTCGCGCGTTTCATCGCTCTGGGAGTCTTTGACGTCGAAGCAGTAGTGATAACCGGCGGGGAACTCGACGCTCGCGACGTTTTCGAACTCGGCTTTGCAGTACAGAACGAGGAGCACCATGTTGTGGAGACGCTGCAAAATTCTAATTCAAGCTCTAATTCACGCGCGAGGGGACATTTCGATCGCGGTGGTGGTGATGGGTTCGTCGTTGAAGTCGTCTTCGCGATCGGCGTCGGCGACTGGAGTGTGGGCGTAGCCGTCGGCGTGCGGGTCGGCGCCGCCGAGACGCTCTTCGTACGTCTTGTGCACGCCGTACCCAGCGGTGGCCATGACGATGGAGACTAAGATGAGCGCGAGTTCGGCGCTGGCGGAATCGGCGATGGCGGCTATCGGGACGCCCATGACGTAACCTAAATCTCGCCAGAATCTAACGACACCTAAGGTGGAGGCGTAATGGCGCTCGTCCGGCGCGTGGTCGACGGCGGCGGCGGCGAGGACGGGATACGTCACGCCCGTACAGAAGCCGAGAGCCACGGAGGATAAAGTTAAATATGCCAGTTGCATAGCTCTGAGTTCTGTCGCATCGGGGCTTCCGGACATGAACTTGCCGTGGAAACCAGCACCGAACGTGGCGACGAGGAGCGCCACGGCTCCGCCAATCAAGCCAAACGACATCGGCAGCTTACGTCCGATTTTGTCGCTCATCAACCCAGATGCGATTTGGGTGAAACCTTTCATGAACGAGTAGCACCCAGTGAAAAAGTCGCGCTCGCGTCCGGTTAAGCCGAGTTGGTCGCGCGCCCACACGGACATGAGCCCCCACGCCACGGCGGTTTCAAAGTTTGCGCAAAACGCCGCGTAACACACGACGGCGGTGTTCTTATTACGCCACGTCGTGCGAATCATCGCCTCTTTCAAACTCTCGTTCGGCGCGGGTATCACCTGTAGGGAACCGCCGTCGCTGCTTTCGCAATCTCGCCCGCGCAACTCTTTGTCGTCCTCTTCTGGAATTTCGCTCGCCCACGCGACGTCGAAACGCCGCCCCGCCGCCAACGTCGCCAACGTCTCCTTAAATACGAATATCGACACCAACAAGCCTATTAAACACATCATGAGCTCGATGCCCATCGGCACGCGCATGTACCCATCGCACGCGCACTCGCCCACGCACGCTTTCACCCAATCGTCCGCCACCGCGCACGTCTGCGCCGCGTTCGCCGCCGAGCACGCCGCCGACGGCGTCTGCGTCGTCCACGCGCACCGCACCCCCGAGCGCTCCATGGAACCGTAAAACTCTGCGAAAATTGCGATCGCGGTGTATCCGATCGTCTCGTTCAACCCCGACGCGAACCCTCTGCGCGCCTTCCCGCACAGGTCCACGCTCGCGAGCACGAGCGCCGTCCACGTCAACCCTTGCGCGCTGCCGAGGAAAAACGCCGACATCGTCACGACGCCGAACGATTTCCGCGCTCCCGCGATCATTCCCAACGCCGGCGCCGCGATCGCGACGCTCCATCCCGCGACGACGACGCGTCGCCGTCCGCGCGCGTCCGCCACCGCGCCGACGACCAAGTTCGCGCAGCTCTTCGCCAGCGCGAACGGCAGCAAGAACGACACCTTGGCCGCGGTCGACGTCTCCGCGAATTCCCGTCCCGCGGCGTCGAGCGACGCGAGCTTGTGCAGCTGCAGCGCGCCGCCGAGGAGCGTCGTGAGCGCGCACGCGACGACCAATTGGACGTCGGCGCGACGAGTCCAGCGCGGCGCGAGCGCGCGCGACGCGTCCGCGAGGCGCATGACGCGACGCGCGCGCGAGGCTCGAACGCGCGGGCGACGGCGCGCGTCGCGCGGCGCCGCGCGCGCGGCGCCGCCGCGCGCTTCTGAGTGCCGCGACCGGGACAGCGCCACTCTGCGCGCGACATCGCGACGCGACGCGACGCGACGCGACGCGCGCGACGCGATGCGCGACGACGCGACGCCCGACGCGGTCGAGTTTCGCGGCGTCGACGATCTCGGACGCGACGTCGGGACGCACGAAGCGTTCTGGGCCGAGGTGGCGAAAAAGCGCTCGCACGGCGCCGACGGGAGCAAACCGACGTTTTACGCGAAGGGGATCGAGTACTGGGACGGCGTCGCGCCCGACGTCGACGGCGTGCTCGGTGGGTTCGCGCACGTGAGCGCGCCGGACGCTCGGGACAACGCGAAGCTGCTGGAGGACCTGCGGGGACGGGGACGAGGCGGCGCGAAGGCGAACGGGACGAAGACGACGGCGTTGGATTGCGGCGCGGGCGTCGGACGGGTGACGAGCACGTTTTTGATCGAAAAATTTGATGAAGTCGATTTAGTGGAGCCGTGTCGACACTTTTTGGACGCAGCGGCGGCGGATGCGTTGGTGCGAGGGGACGGACGCGCGGACGGGCATCGCGCGAAGCGCTTCGTCGCGGAACCGTTGGAAAGTTTCGTTCCGGAGCGCGAGAGATACGACGTGATTTGGATTCAGTGGTGCATCGGGCACTTGACGGATGATGACTTCGTGGCGTTTTTGCGTCGTTGCAAGGATGGTTTAAGGGAAAACGGCGTCATAGTCATGAAGGAGAACAACGCGGCGAGCGGATTCATTTTAGATTTGGAAGACTCGTCCATCACTCGTTCGCACGAGTATTTGCTGCACATCATCAATCGCACAGGCATGCGCTGCCTCGAGCATCGTTTGCAGACTGGGTTTCCACCCGAGTTGTTCGCGGTTCGCATGTACGTCATAGTCCCTTAGTCCTCGTTCCGTCGTGTTGGAATACAAAATTCTTCTCGCTAGGCTATCGTTACAGTGTACAGTATCTCTAATCATTATTCATATAGGGGATTCTTCCCACACCACATCGCTCGCGTGGTCCATCTCATCGTCTTCCTCCATGCTCAGCCGGAGGTACTCTCCGCGAGCGAAGCGGTCCCATTCCGTCAAGTGCGGTTCTTCGCGCTCTTGTCGCATCAAGAACGGATCCCTCGTTTCAAATGCGATGAACTTGTTCATGTTGAAAAGAACGTTGAAGAAGTTGCCACTCATCTTGCTCGATCGTAAGTCGTTCAGAGTCACTCTCGCGTCGACTTCGGGCTTGAGCATATCCATCATTTGACACAAAATATCCTCGAACAGGACGGGTTCTTGCGCCAGGCATTCCATGCGTTGAATCTGTTCCTCATAAAAGTAGTATATCTCATCTCGCGTGATGACGCCGTCGTGATGAGTATCGATGCATTTGAACCAGTAATCTAGCGCTAGCGGATGGTTCTTGTTTTCTTCACTCAAAATGAACCAAACAAAGTCTTCGTAGCTCATCTTCCCGGGCACGTCTGATTTGAACGGCCTCCCCGCCTGGTCAAATATCCTCGCCACGATTCTATACGTCAACGCGTGATTACCGTAATGCAATAAGTCTTCACGATTGATGAAAAAGTCATGGTCGGTATCGAGTTCCCAAAACTTGCAGTAGATGACGTAGAAATGCTCGTACGAAAAGTACTTCAACACGCGGTTGATGTCTTCCTCTTCTTCGGCGAGCAACATGTGCTCAAGCAAGTCTGATTTTCTCAACTCTCGCAGCGTCAAACGCCCGTTCCAGGTCGTGTTGCACTCGTAAAATATACGATAAATCACCGTTTCTACGTAACGTTCCTGGAATTCGCGAGTGGTCTTCAAAAAATCCAAGCCCGGATGCGTTTGCGTCATCTCCGTGAGCACCTCGGTAAAGTCTGCGTGTTCCAACGCTCGAGCGTTTGGTCGTCGCAAAATTTCAAACATGGCTGAACTCACATCCTTCTGCCGACGAAGCGTAGAATTCCAATAACTAAACCATTGCTCACGCGTGACGACATCCGCATTCGCCCCGGCCACGAGCTTCATCACACGTTTGGCGAAATATCGCGGCAATCCGACGACGTCTCGAACCACTCCCGCGAATGCCTCTAAATTCATCCCAGTCAAGTGTCTTTCAAACATGCGCTCCGCCAACGCGACCTTTCCTGCGTTCACCTCTTCGCTCAAGCCTTCACCGCCTGGCTTGTAAAACGTCGGAATCGAGTGTGGCTCATTCGTCGCTCGAGTGAACAAAGACGCCTGCCTCGACAGCGGTCGCCTCGTAGGCGAAAACGCGCTCGTACCGTACCTCGACCCTTTCTGCGGGCTCCTCGGTGGCGTTCCTATCGCTGCAGCGACGTTTGCGTGCGTCGCACCGCTCTTCGGCTGTCGCAGCGGTTTCCCGGCCTTCGCATCCTTCAACAGTTCGTACACCAAGTTTTGGCTCTCCGCCATGGATAACCAGTTTAAAAATAACTCGTCCAACTTCAGCTTACTGGACGGGAATTTCGACGCCGCGCTGATGTTTTCGTTCCCTGAGCGTTCGCCCAGGGGCGTTCGCGCGGGGACTTGGATGCTAAGAGACTTGGACATGGTCGACGGCGTCCCGGTCGTGAGGTTTGAATTTGAATTCGTGATTTGAAATCAATACGACTCGTGCGTCGAGTCGACTGCGCGCGATCGACTGCGCGCGGATCAATGATCCTCGACGCGAGTGTCTCACGGATTGCGCGTGTCACACGCGCGAGCGAGGTCGCGAACGACGCGCACTGCGGACGAATGCCGAAAATAGAAAATCCGGCCCTTTTTGTTTGGGACGCCGCGTCCCGGACGCGAGGGAGTACAGTGCTTGTTCAAATTTATTGCAACATCGTGCGTATCATCAACTTCAAAACGGCGCGCAATGGCGCGCATACCAAAAATAAACCGACGAGCGGGTGTCGGCGGCGAAGATGAAGTGTAAGAATCGCGCTGCGGCGCAAGTGCGTGCGGGGCGGTTACCAGTTAGACGGTCGTCGCCTCGGTTGGTACGGGTGGGTTCCATTTGGCCTCGTACGTGCCGATCGGGAGAACGCCGACTTGCTCAGCGATAGCGTCGTCAAACTTCTCGGTGTTGCTACCGCTGTGCATGTGCGTGACGACGCCGTCCTTGAACACAAAGAACGTCGGCGTCGACTTGACGGCCAAGCGGTCACGCGCAAGGTGGATGGTACTCGCATTCTCGTTCCCGTAAATGCGCACGTATCGACACTTCTCGCGGTTGTCGCGCGCGCTTTGTTCAAAGTACGGCAAAAACTTCTTGCACGGCATGCAAGAGGTAAAGCCGACTTGCAGGACGACGGCGCGTCCCGTGCCCATCTCCTCTTCGAGGACTTGATCGACAGCGGCTTCGGTGTGCAACACTTGCGCCACCTCGGTCCCGATCACCGACTTATACCAGGTTTCGAATTGATCGAACGTTACTGACGACTCGCACTGCACGTCTATGTCGCAGACGAGCTCACGAACTTCGTCTTCGGGCAGGCGCACGCCCATGGCGGCGACCATGCGCACGAAGGCGTCCAAATCAATGGCGTCATCGTTAATGTCACCACCAAACTTCTCGAAAAGCTCGCGAAGTTGGATAGCAGACACGAGTTGCGGCGATCGGCCGACTTCTTTGCCGATCGCAGAACGCACGCGACGAATATCAGCCATGTACCTGAATCGGAAAGAGCCACCCGCGGCGGCGCCTCGCACGCCTTCGAGAGAGTTGGACCCGCCTATGATGAGCGGAGCAGCCGCCTTACCAGCTTGCACGACGCTCAGCTTTGGCACCAGATGCGACCACTTGTCGAAGTTTCTCGCCGCGCTACCGCTGACGACCCATCGTTCCAAGCCACCGCGAGCGCAACGGCAGTTCTCGACCTTGGCCAAGTGCACCGCCATTCTCGTCGCCCATGCTTTCCACTCTTCTTCATCCTCGCAGTCATCAGCCGGAGGCTTAGCGTTCGCCCACTCTGGTTCGATCCATGAAATGGCGAGATCGGCTTCTCTGAAATCAGCATTCGTGCGAAGAACACCGTCTCTGAAGAGCGCGACGTGTACAGCTTCGTGGCCGGCGGTGACGACACCGGTCAAACCGCTCATCGCGTTGTCGGGATCGTCACTATCGAGGGTTTGACCAATCTTGACTCGTCTAGCGGCGTCGCCCCACAAGTCTTGGTGACCGTAACCGTGCGCCTCGGCACCCGTGACGACGGTGACGTCCAAACCGACGGCGTTGCGCAACAGCTCCTCGGTTTCTTCGCGTTCGCGGCGTCCCTCGAAAGGGTTCAAAGTTTCCATCGCGGCGTACACGCTCGTGCCGCCCAACTTCTCGTCAGCGTGCCAAACACCCGGCAACGCGACAGAGACGGAACCTTGCCACTTCAGCTCCTTGGTGAGCGAGCGCAAAGCCGAGCCGACGGCGTTGATATCCAGCAGGGCGCCCTCGTCCAACGGAGCGGTGATGAGCTCAGACTCGAGTTCACCCGTGCGCACGTTCACGATCGCAGCGCTGACGATGCCTCCACTCGCGTACGCGCCAAGAATCGCTCTCGGGCCTTCGGCATATACCGATTCAAACGAGGTTTCCTCCTCCGCCCCGCGCGCGTCCTCGTCCACCTCCATGTCGGCGATACCCCGGCATTCATCCCCCTCCGCGCACGACGCCTTCTCTCCTCGCATCTCCATACCGACTCGTCCGAGCGCCATCACCCCAGCCCCCATCGCGCCTCCAATCTTCAATCGATTGCTCGAGATCAACTTATACAGCACGCTCGCCGCGAGGCTGATGGCCGGCATCGTCGCCAGCTTCACCGCCCAGCCCATGCCAACCTCCGCGAACAGCGCCTCGATCGCCGGCAATCCTCGCAGCGGTTCGCTTTTATCGCGTTTCAGCACGTGTATCGTCTCCATCGCCTCCGCGAACGTCACGCCTTGATGTTTCTTCGCGTCGTACGCCGGATCGCTGATGTCCACGTACCACACCTTGCCCTCGCCCCTCCCCGTCCCCTCGAGCGCGCTCTTCAGCGTCTGGCACACCGGGCACGCGCCGTCGTACAGGTACGCGTACTTCCAGTTCGCCGGTTCTTCGTCCGCGACCTCGGCGTCGTCGCTCGTCGCGCGCGTCGCGAACGACGCGCGACGTCGGCGCGCGACCGGCGCGACGTCGGCGCGGCGGCTCGACGGCGCCGCGCGCGCGCCGCGCGCCGAGGCGGACGTCGCGGCGCCGCGAAAAGATCGAGGCGCGCACGTTTGCGCGCGCGCGCGCGCGAGCGGCGCGGCGAGCGGCATGGCGAGCGGCGCGGTCTGCGGATACCCTCCGGCGGGCGTTAAACCCGCACGCCCGGGTTTAACGCCGGCGCGCGGAGAGACGCGGAGAGACGCGGAGAGAGGGAGACGACGCGGAAGACGACGGCGAACGAAACATGGCGCGTCGAAAGACGCGAAAAACGTCAATCGTTCGTGGTGCTAATGAATTCGATTGTGTTACACGGGTGGACGCCGCGCGGTCGGAGACGGCGCGCGACGCGCCGGAACGCTTTAAAACCGCTCGGCCAAGCGCGCGGTGACGGCTCGCAAGCGCGAGTACACCTTGCCCGGAGGCGAGCCTAAGATGAGCGAACAAATCGCGTCTCGCGCCACCTTGATGTTCTGAAACGATCCTAAAATCCGAATGTGCTGATCGGCGATGACGATGCGCGTCCGCGTCGCGTTTTCAATCGTAAACTTCGTCTTTCCATTCTTCCCCGCCAATCGCCCGATCCCGCGGCTCATGTGCTCTCCCCGCAGCGTCTTCACATCCTTCACCTCAAAACACTCCAAGTACAAGTCATCCAACCTCAACAGCGCCACCGCGTCTTGCACGTCGAACCCGAGCAGAAACGCCTGCACGAAATCCGCGCTCTTCTGCAGCGCGCTCTCGTCCTCCGTCCTCTCCGTCGTCTTCAGCTCCACCTTTTTCAATTTCAGATTCATCCGCACGTCGATCTTCATCTGTTTCGTCACCGGTTCGTACAGCGCCATCCAGTGCTCTCGGAGCGGCGCGAACCGATGCGCCGGGACGTTCACCTTGCGGTACTCGTGCGTCGCCCCCTTTCGCGTCTCCGTGGGCGCGCCGAGCGGCGCGTACACCGGTCGCAGCGCGTCCGCGTCGTCGGCGACGATCGCGCCCGAGGCGTCGACCAACTCGCGCGCGTCGCGCTCCGTTCTCTTCGTCACCTTCGGCATCGCGCGCGTCGCGGTGGCGCCGTCGCGCCGTCGCGCCGCCGCCGGGACGGGCCGTACGGCGTCCCCTAATTTCACGAAATCCTCGTCGTGACTGTTTGCGCACACGCGACCGACCGATGTCGCATCTCAAGACTCGAGTCTACACACGGAACGAAGGCACGCCGGCGCCGCGACGCGCGTCGGCGCAGACGCGCGCGCGCGATGGCGCGACGTCGGACGCGCGACGGCGCGGCGCGCGTCGCGGTGGCGTGCGTCGCGCTCGTCGTCGCGCGATCGGTGCGCGCGACGACGACGGCGTCGTGCGCGGCGATGCTCGACGACGACGACGACGCGCCGCGGACGACGTACTCGAGCGCGCGGCGCGCGGAATCGCGCGAGGTGCGGTACGGGACGTCGTGGAACGCGAGCGGGGAGACGCGGGCGCGGGAGGACGGGGTGACGCTGCGACTGACGGCGCCGCCGTGGTGCGGGAGCACGCGAGCGCTGGCGCTGGCGCTGGAGCGCGAACTGGCGAGCGAACCGAGCGGAGGGGCGAGAGTGCTGTGGGAACGACCGTGGAGGCCGGAGCGGGAGGCGACGGGGGGGGCGATCGGGTCGTGGAGCGCGCCGCGGGCGGAGTTTGAGCTGGCGGACGCGAGCGGGACGCGCGTGCGATACGGCGGCGAGTGGAGCGCGGCGGGTCTGGCGCGCGCGGCGAGGACGCTGAACAGGGAGACGATGGGAAAGAACGAGAGCGTCATGACGCTTTGGCCGTTCGTGCGACTGCGAGATAAGTACGCGGTGGCTGATTTTTTTGACAACGGCGCGGCGGAGCTGGCGGTGGTGGTGTTGGATCCGTGCAAGTCGGCGGACGGGTGCGCGTCGACGGCGTCGATGCGGCGACTTCGCGCGGCGATATTGGAGCGCATCGGGTACACGCCTAAGAATAGACTCGGCGTGTTGATGGGCGCGGACGCCTGGCGCATCGGTACGAAGCTGCTGGACGAGTTTGACCCGGACGACATCACCGCTGTCGCCTTCGTTCGAGGCGCGTTGCACTCGGTATGGATGGGGAATAGGAAGAACGAGACTTCGGTCGAGCGATGGATCGATGAAATCAATAACGCGACGGTATCCACCGTCGTGCGACGCGGATTCTTCAGCCTGAGTGAGTTCAGCCCGGCGGTCGGCGCGCGGAAGTTGGCGATGATTTTTGCCAACGAAGCGAACGAAGATTTAGACGCTTTAGGCGTACACATTCATCACCTCGTGGATTCGAGTAGTTTAAACGCCACCGTGGGCGTGGTCGACACCAGCCGTGGGACGTGGTTGCTGTGTCAAATCACCGATAGTTGCGACGATTCCGGGGACGACGAGACGTCGCGGATTCAAGTCGCGCTGATCGACGTCGAAGAGGACTCTATTCAAACGGTAAACGTGTCCCCGCTTCCCGATGGCGCGCTGTCGGAGACGCGACCATTCACGCGGTCGGCGCGAAGCGTTCCCAAAACGCCCGCGGGCATGACTCCGCCTCGCGTGCCGCACATCGCGCGCAACCAACTCGATCACAAAGCTGCGCAAACGATGGCGCTTCGACGACAAGGGAAGTTTTCCGTGCTCTTCTCCTCGTCCGCGTGTGCGTTCTGTCAACGCTTTCTTTCGCTGCTCAACGCGGCGCTGGGCGATCTGGACTACCGCGCGCTCGTCGACGGCACACAAACCGCTCGAGCGTTCCAAATCGACTGCGCCGTCAACGACTGCCACGACAGCTGGGACGCCGAAGCGCAATCACTCGTCGGACGCGTCCTGCGCTACCCAACCTTGGTCACCTACGACGGCGCAACCGGTCGCATCGCGCGATACACCGGCGCCATGAACGCCAGAGACATCGCAGAATTCTTAGCCAACGATTTGTAAAACGTTTCTCCGCCTCGCCGCCGCGCGCGCCGCCGCACACGTCGCCGCGCCATGCCCGCGCGCGACCTCCTCCCCCGCGTCGCCCGTCGCGCGCTCGCGACCGCCGCCGCCGCGCCTCGGGCGTTCGTCCCGCCTCCCCTCCCTCCCTCTCTCGCCTCGTGCGCGCGCGTCTTCGCCGTCGCGAGCGGAAAAGGCGGCGTCGGAAAGTCAACCACCTGCGTCAACATCGCCGTCGCCCTCGCGCGTCTCGGCCATCGCGTCGCCCTGCTCGACGCCGACGTCTACGGACCGAGCGTCCCGACGCTCATGCGGCTCTCGGGTCAGCCGGTCGTGGACGCGGACGGACGCATGTTACCGATGGAGAATCACGGCGTGCGCTGCCAATCCATGGGATTTTTGATGAAACCGGGCGCGGCGGCGACGTGGCGCGGACCCATGGTGAGCGGCGCGCTGACGAAGATGATCCAAGACACGAGGTGGGGAGACGTCGATGTACTCATGGTGGACATGCCGCCGGGAACGGGAGACGCGCAGATTTCGATATCGCAGAAATTGCCGCTGACGGGCGCGGTGGTGGTGAGCACGCCGCAAGAGTTGGCGCTGGCGGACGCGAGAAGAGGGATCGATATGTACGGGAAAGTGAACACGGAGGTGGTGGGAGTGGTGGAGAATATGGCGTATTATTGTGAGAAGGACGGCACGCGGTCGTACGTGTTCGGACGGGGTGGAGCGAGGGCGACGGCGGCGGAACGAGGAGTGGAGTTTTTGGCGGAGGTGCCGTTAGACGCCACCATTCGGGAGAGCAGCGACGAGGGAGCGCCGATCGTCGTGCGCGATCCGGATGGCGAGGTGGCGGCAATTTATACGAACATAGCGCGGCGAATCATGGAGAAGACGCGGAGTTTTAGAGATGTAAGATGATAGAGATTATATTGCACAGAAGGAATCACAAGTTTTGGGCTCGAATCGGTGGCTCGAAGGATTAAATTTCATCCTCCGCTGCGAAATCGCCGAGCGGCTCGAAGTAACCAGGCGGTGTCGCTTGTTCGCGCTTGCCAAATGTGTCCTGGAACTTTTCGTACGCGCCATTGATCGCGTTACGGGCGGCATTAGGAACAGTCGTCGATAACGTACCGAGGTCATAGTTGGCGTGCACGTACATGGCGCCGTACGCCGCGACACCAAGGAAGGCTAAAAGCATGATGAAATGCACGAACATGCGACCTCGATGATGACCTCGTCTTCTTGGGCCATCGTCTCCGAGCGCCGCGCCAGGACTTGTGCATTTGTCGCCGGAAATGATGCGGAGATTCGAACTGGGCGTCGGCGGCTTGTGGTTGAGCGCGGCGCACTGAGTGTTCACGTTGTCTGAAGGCGCGCAGTGCGGCCATTGCGAGGCGTTAGGGACGTTGTAGACGCGTTCAGTCCCGTAGTCACACTCAGTATCGAACACACGCGAGCACTCACAAGTGCCAACGATAGTGTACGCGCGGTCAAAGTCTTCGTCGTTGAAGCACTCGACGTCGAGTTTTCGGCGCTTCAACTCATACTTTTGTCCCATTAAGCACCCATGGCTTCCCGGCGCCGCAGGCGACCACATCTCGTAATCCGCGGCGCCACAAACCTTACCACCTGAGATGATTTCGTCGAAGTCGACGACGAAATATGATCCACGGTTTGGATCGGCGTGCACGGATTCCGCGGTCATGCCGTGAATAATGAAGACGTGCCCCTTTGACGAGGGATCCACGCGAATGTTGTGTACGAAAATCGAATTCGCGAGCTTGAGCGTCGACCACGATTTCCCTTCGTTTAGACTGTATTCAATCACGTCCACGGGCATGAATTGCTTCGCGACGACTAGCAAACCACCGCGATTGCCGAACTCGTAGATGTACGCGCCTTTTTTGGATTCAATCCAAGTCGCCCCGCCGTCGCGCGAAATATACGTGTTGACTCGTGCCGGCTCGTCGGTGATGACGGCGTCGCCGACGTTACCCGTAGAGATGATCACGCCGGGCGCACTAGAGCGCGTGTACACGCCACCGAGTCGTCCATTCCAGTCTTCAGACGTATCCCAATCCACGGCGCCGTGTAGGTGTAAGCCGTAGCGTTCGCAATCAAACTCGTCCTCAGCGCACGCATACTTGACGCCTTCCGCATCTGTGGCGGGCGCGGGGATCTTATGCCAAGTTCCGCCTGCGTTGAACGAGATTCGCGATTCGTAATACGCGCTATAATCGCCGTTTCGAATCGCGGCGCCGTCGATGAACGCCTTGTACGAAATCTGATTAGCGATGAAGACGCCTTCCAATCCGAGAACTTTGGCGAAATCTTGAACAAAGCTACCGCCGGAGTCTTTGACCATGGTGCGCATGCTCATCGAAAAGAACGACATGGATTCATCCGATGCGTAGAGCTGGCTCATCGGTGCCCTGGCTTCGATGGCGCTGGTTTCAATGTGATCGACGGCGATGAAATCTGGACCGGCGTCGTCGGCGTGAAAATCGTAAATCTCAAACGCATTCGCCGGCAAATTCATCGGGAAGCACGCCGTGTTGAACGACTTGCCTTGATTGGTCGATATTTTGAGCACCACATTATTCGTGTTTACCTCGGACGACGGATGATTTTTCGCACCGTGTTTGTGATAATCTGCGCAGTCGGGCGGCGACGCCGTATAAACGTCGCCATTTAAAATCTCAAACGCGTTTGCGCATTGCTCCACGAGCGTGTGCGTGGAGAACAAATCTTCAGATCGCACGAAATCAATATTGTAATCCCATGCACCGCGATACGCGGCAAACTTCGTCCCATCGCGAAACACAGTGGCGTAAATAGGAGGATACGGCCCCGCGCCGTCGTCGGGCGCCCAGTCGAAATCCACAAACGACGCCACCTTACCCTTAGAATTGGCCACCATATCCGTCCACGTCTTCCCCAGATCCCCGCTCGCGAGCAATCTATTCACCCGACACGCCATTCCTCCCGGACCCGGCCCCGCATCGCACGTTCGCACGAAACTCAACAGCCATCCCGCTCGTTTCGGATGCGGCCTAATCGCGCCCATCGCCCGTCCGCGTCCTCCCGGCACCACCTCCCCGGGATTCTTAAAGCACCCCTCCTCCCCGGTATGTGACACCTTCCCACACGGCTGCGTCCACGTCGTTCCCAAATCCGCGCTCGCCCAGTACAGCTCCCCCATCGCGTCTTGCAGTATCAACTCGGGCGTCGACTTGAGCATCGCTCCGCGTTCGTCCGACGCCCCCGCGATGAGCATCGGCGGCGCTCGCAGCCGCGTCGAGCCGCTCAATTTCGACATCAACGACGTGAACGTCTTCCCGTCGTCTTCGCTGTACAGTAATTCGCGCGCGTCCGTGACGACGAAGACGCGTCCGTTCGCCGCGCTCTCGTGTCGCAGCCACACGAGCTGATCGATCACCCCGCGCGTGCTCCGCCGCTCCAGCGGCGCCGGCGCCGCGCGCGCCGCGCCCATCACCGCGATCACCGCGAGCGCGCCGATCGCGCCGCGCATCGTCGACGCCCGCGCCGCGCGTCGACGCGTTCGCATCGCTCGATGACGAAATCGACGATCCCGTTCGACCGCACACGCGCGCGCGCCGCGCGCCGCGGCGCGATGCGCGACGACGCGCCGTCGAAAGCCCCGCGCGAGGACTACGTCGTCGTCGATCTCCCGCTCGAGCTCACGGACCTGCCGGGAGACGCGCTGAAGTTTGAGGATTTGGACACGCGAACGCCCAAGTTGCGCACGATCGACGGCGCGCGCTACGTCGGACGCTACGAGCTGACGTGCGGCGAGCAGCTCGTCGTCGGTTTCGACGGCGACGACGCGCTCGAGGCGCGGGTGCTGGCGAAGACGGAGCGGCGATTGAAATTCACGCCGGCGTAGGCGCGGGCGACGGCGCGCGTCGCGCGCGGCAATCTAAAACGTGGTCGTCGACGCGACGCCGCGACGCGTCGGACGGCTCGACGACGCGGTTGTAACGTTACGTTCATCGGTAGCTCTAGCTCGGCGCGATGCGCGGCGCGGCGTCGCAAACCGGGATGGTCGTCGGCGGCGCGCGAGTCAACGGCGCGGAGTCAACGCGCGGCCGAGCCTCGAGCGCCGCACTCCCGCGCGCGCGACGCCATGAGCGCCCCCGACGCGCTCGACCTCCCGAGCGATGGCTTCAAGCAGTTCGTCGAGCTGCAGGCCAAGTACGCGGAGAGCGCGTCGGCGATGAAATCGCTGCGACAGCGCGTGCAGCAGCGCGAGCACGACCGCGCGCGCGCGACGCTGACGACGCGCGAGCTGACCGCGCTCGACGACTGCGAGGGCGCGCGGTTGTTTAAACCGCTCGGTCGGTCGTTCGTGCTGGAAGATAAGGGCGCGCTCGTGGAGGCGCTGGAGGCGACGAGCGCGGCGGCGACGGAGGAGATCGAAAAGGCGATGGCGCGTCGGGAACACCTGAGCAAGGCGCTGAGCGACGCGGAGACGAATCTGAGAGAGCTGATGAACGGGAACGAGGCGTTGGCGAAGGAGTTGCAGGCGCGGGGGGTGATTTAGGGCGGTTTTAGGCGCGTAGACGATGTAAGCGAGAAGATTGATTTGAGCGAGCGCGCGAGAAGATTGATTTGAGCGAGCGAGCGAGCGTCCGAGGCGGCTCACGGTTGAGCGACGGGAGCGGTCGGCGGCGCGCCGCTCTCGTCTTCTTCGTGAGGCTTCCAAATGATGTGCCCGGTCATGCGACGGCGACGGCGACGGATTTGGTACACTGCGCAGACGACGACGACGCCGACGAAGCAAAACGTCACGGCGAGCACGGCTGCGATGGTCGATCGATCGGCGCGTTTGAACCCGCGATCGTCGACGACGTTCGCGAGGATATCGCACGCATCGCCGGAGAATCCGTCCTCACACACACAAGAAAACGACATCGCGATCTCGTCGTACACGCATTCGCCCGCGCGAGAGCAGTTTGACGAGAACGCGTCGTCGAGCCCGGGGCATCGCGTCGAGCAGTTCGTCCCCGGCGACGCGAATCCCGGAGCGCATCGACGGCATCGCGTCTTTGGTCGGCACTCGTACACTTCGGCGCCGACGCGAACGTCCGGTTCGTCGTACATTTTCTTCAAAAGCTTGTTGCCGTCGAGCAAGTTCATCACGATGGTCGGAATCGAAATGGAATCGGGCGGATGGGAACCGACCCAGTTGACCGCGGCGAGCGGCTCGAACTCGGTATCGATGATGACAGCCGCAACAGCGCCAGCTTTTTGACACGCGAGCGTTTTTTGTGAGAAGAAGCAACCACCTCGACTCGTCACACACACCGCCCCTCGCAAATCGGCGGCGTTGAGCATCGTCCCGCACGCCTCGTGATCAAACGGTGCGCTCGTGCGATTTGGAACCATCTGCGCTAGTAACCATGGCTCTGATGTGAGTGTTGCGTTCAAAAATCCATCCGTCGTGAACCAGCCCGTCGAAAAGTTGCCGAGAAATTTCCGCGCGTCGCCGGCGAGAAGAAAGTACTCGTCGTCAAACGCAACCGGCGTCGACATCGCGACCACCGCGCGTCCAGACACCGGCCCAGTACCCGTGCGCTCGGCCCCACGTCCTTGAAACGCATCGCCCGAATGTTGTTCGCCCAGGTAGCACGAGTTTGTATCGTTTCCGCACGCGCCGTAATCCGGTTCGGCGACGAACGGCTCTCGTCTCGTGTACGTCTCATTCTCCGATCGTACCGTCACCGAAAGCGTACCATCGTCGAACTCACAGCCGTTGAAGTCCGCGAATCGCGCCAACCGCGACCCGAACAAGCGATGCGAGATTTCAAATCCCGATCGTAAACTGCCGCTGATCACGACGATTTGCAGGTACCAAACGCCGACGTCGATCGCGTCGACGTCGATGTTCAAGCTGTCTTCGTGCGGAAACAGTCCGAACGAAAGCGAATCGTTCGCATACACCCCTAACATCTCAGGGTGTTCGAGCGCACCTCGGTGTAAGATGAATCTCGCCTCGTCATCCTCGTCCACGTACGCCGCCGCCGCCGCCGCGTCGCCGTCGGATCGTCTCGCGTCGTTTCGGCTCTCGTCCGCGCCCTTCCTAAAACTAATCTCCACATCCATCGGTTCGCACGTCACCTCGAACGAGAACATCGCGTACGTCCCCGCCAGCATCGCCGGTCCCGCGTATCGCGTCACCGCGTTCTCCACCAGCGGTACGACGTTCTCCCGATTCTCGCTCGCCCGCGCTGCTCGAGCGCCGCGTCGCCGTCAGTCGCCGCGCTTCACCCCTTCGCTTCGACGCACCACCGATCGCGAGTCCCGACGCCATCGCGATCGCCAGTAATTTTACGCGTTCCGCTCGCCATCGCCGCGTCGTTCGTCGCGTCATCGCGCGCCGTCGAGAAGTGTCGCGCGCGCGCCGCCGCCGCGAAGCCACCAGCCCGTGTGTTCCGCGTAATCGTCATCGTCATCGCATCTTCGTCCGCGTCCGCGACACGCGCGCGCGCGCCGAGCCGACCATGACGGCGCGAGACGGCGGAAGCAGTAACTCGGGCGTGTTGCGCCCCGCGCGCGCCGACGCGCGCGACGCGCGCGCGAAGAGAGACGTCGAGCGGCCAAACTTTAGGTGGGTGTTGAACGCCGACGCGCGCGAACGACGCGCGCGGGCGCGAACGACGCGCGGCGTCGAACGGCGACGCGACGACGACGACGATGATGACTGACGGATGGTGCGCGCGCAGTGGAGTGTGGGAGACGGAATACACGGAAAACGCCGAGGCGTTCGTCGACGCCGTCGGCGTGGCGCTGACGCGAAGATTCGCGGGACGAATCGACTTGAAGGAACTGCGACACGTCGCGCACGAAGACGATCGGTTGGAGGACACGACGGTGAGTGGAAACGTCGCGATGACGAACGTGAGCGCGATCGACGCGTGGACGGAGATTGTGAACAGCGACGGGTCGACGATGCGGACGCGGGCGAGGTGGGACGGCGACGTGTGGGTGGAGACGGACGACTGCTTGTTGATGGAAACGAGACGATGGATGGAGAAGACGTCGATGATCGTGGCGAGAACGGTGACGGCGAGCGATGGAACGTTGGTGACGATGAAACAGTTCTTCAGACGCTTCGTGAAGGATGCGAGCGTGGCGGCTAACGCGGCGGCGGCGATCGGCGCGGCGAACGCGGCGGCGGACGCGGCGAAGATTGCAGAACAAGACGACAAGGCGAGCGACGCCGACGACGCGAGTATGTTCGCCGAGGCGATCGATTTCGGGTCGAGAATGTTTTCTGGACTCGGCTTCGGCGCTGGCTCGCCGAGAGCGGCGCAGTTGGAGATGGTGGATATCGTAAAGATGTTCAAGCTGCCCGCCGATACGGAGCTCTTGGCGACGTTTGAGTGCTCGATCGTCACGCCGTCGACTTCGGCGGCTTCGTTGGCGAGTAAAGGTGATAAGGGAACATTGTACGTCGTCAAGTACGCGTTCTTATTTGTGAGCGACGACAAGAACAGTCAGGTGAAGTGGATCGCGGACGCCATGGCGATTCAAGAGTTGACCGTCGAGGGCGTGAATTCGATTTCGATGGAAACCGCAGATGGGTCGAAGATAAAGCTCAACGGCATGAAGCGACGCGACGATGCGTTCGATAGCATGATCGCTATGCTCGAGTCGATGCCGAACAGCGAAGAACCGTCACCCGCCATGGATGCGCGCCCGTGCGGCCCGCCGCTGAAGTTCGGGTTCCGGGCAGAATCGTACGTCTTCTTGCATCTCATCGACGTATCAGTCGAAGGCGCCGCGTCCAAGATGGCGGGCACACCCGTGACAACGATCACTTTCGGCGAAACGAGTAACACGGTGCACTCAAAGTCGCCGGTGCCGACAGGCTTTGGCGGTATTTGCGCGAACATCGGACAAACTCTCGCCTTGTCTATGGCGTCGCTGAACGAATTCGACGGCGAGCACGTGTCCATCTTGGTACGCGATGATAGAGGTGAAGAAGTCGGAGAAGCAATGCTTCCAGTTGCCGCTTTGCCACACGGCAGTGATGGGCGCGCCCACGTTCGCAGTGCGCCGTTCATCGTGCATTTGAGTGTTCCGCGCGTCAAGGTCGAAGCCGGCGCCGTCGGTTTACGTACAAAGCCTGTATCAAAGAACGCCGCGCGAGGCGTTGGTTCGCTAAACATCGCGGCTTGGATAGGATCATCGGCAGAAGCGATCGGTATGGGCGTAAGGAATGACGGCGAAGAAGGAACTATCGCGACGAAGGCCACGGTGCGAGTGACTCCAGCGTCGAGCGCGATCACCGTCGTCGCTCGCTCGGTGCGAGGCTTGCCACACGTTGAAGGTGAATCCATCCGTTGTATACTCACGTATGGTTCGCAGCGCGCCGAAACAAGTTCGACGAACTTCAGTATGGCAGACGATATGAAGTTCTCCTTCGGCGAGGCTTCGTTCAATGCAGAGGCTCCGTGCACTGGCGCGATTCGCGTCGACATCGTTACGACCGAAACCGGAAACTTGCTCGGGACCACCGAACTCGACGTTATGAAGCTGCCGAGACGTAAGACGGATAGGCACGGTAATGTAGCCGCAGCGCCATCTGGTCGCTATCACAAACTCTACTCGGGAGATGAGGGTGACGACGAAGATGTGGGATTTGTGTTCCTTCAGGCGTACGTCGATCCAGCGGTGACGTATTCGCAGTCACAGAAACCTGTGCTAGGAGAGCTGTCCATCAAGGTGCTCAAACTAAATGGTCTTCCTGAAAGCTGCGCGCCGGCGCTCATCGCAAATGTCGGCGACGCGTGGGCGCTTTTGCCTGGGTTTGGCGGCGGCGGCCCTTCCGGTTGGAAGCGAGAACTGCACGCCGCCGTGCGCGATGCCGCCGATCAATGCACGATTGGTATTTATAACCGAAACAAGTCAGATGAAATGTTGGGTAAGATTAAATTCTCGCCGTTTAGTCTTCCGGAACACGGGCGCGCGCTCGTATGCACGGTTCCTCTGACGACGCGAGACGTCTTCGGTTCGGGCGACGACAACGGCGAGGCTACGGTTCGGTTGCAGTTCAAGCAAAAAGTGAGCAACACCGCGTTGTTCTTTCATTATTGCACACCGATGCTACCGATGAGTGCGTATCGTTACGGAGATATGGATGAGATTATGCGAGATTTGGACATTATAAACTACGAGCATCTCGTGACCGGTCGCGACGCTTTGCCTGAACCCCTAGTGCGATCGATTTTGGATGTGAGCGATACTGATCCGTCCATCGCGACGACGCGACGCACAAAAGCGAGCGCGATGCGTCTCGCCGCGACGCTGGAGTCGTTCGGTGACGTGCTCAAGCCTCTCACGCAGGCAGTGACGTGGGAAAAGCCGATGTACACCGCCGCGCTCCATATTTCAATCTTCATGTGCCTGTGGTTACCGCGACTGACATTCGTGGGCTACTTCGCATTCATCGCGTGGTACATTTCGCTGCGAAATAAACCGCGCGTCTTCACCGCTTTGGGGGAGGACAAGAGCAAGTTGGCTGGTTCTGTCAACGTCTCAAAGGCACCACCCGGGAGTACGTTGTCGCCGCTCTCATCTCTCGTTCGCGAATCGTACGGCGTCGCCGCGAGAGCGACACCTTCGAACGACGCGTACGACGCTGTTGTGCAGATTAGCTTTTGGTGTCAAGCACAAGTGGAATTCCTGCGCGCGCCGTTGGAGAAGTTCAACGCGATTTTGACTTGGGAGGACGAGAGCGAGAGCGCAAAGTACCAAACGCTCTTCTTGGGTGCCGCAGTCGGCTTCCTGTTTATCCCTTTCAGGTTCGTCGCGGCGGCTATTTTGTTCGTGTGTTTGCGACATCCATGGGCGGCTAAGCCTCCGTTACCACCGTATAAAGTCGCGTTAGCGCGAAGAAGCATCGCGCCGGCGGCTTAATGTAAAAACGAAGTAAATTTATTAAAACCTCGGTGGTGCGAGCTCTTTCATCATGCGAATCATCTTGGGCGTCATGTCATTCGGTTTGACGTGAATGAATGACATCATCTTCTCCCTGTCAGCTTCCATTCTTGCGATTCGGGCCGCACTGTCGACCCAGAGGTGTTCCCACACGCTCATGTCCTTGTCGAGTCCAAGCTCAGAGAGCGTCTTGGAATCCTCGAGCTCGACTCCTCCCGGGGCGCCACCGCGCTTGAGCATCTCCACCCTCTCACCGAGTTCTGCTTGCACTTTAGCCTTGACATCCTTCACGGTTTCCTCGGGCGCACAAAACACTCGAACCGTCCTCGCGCGCTCCAACGGTTTTCGCTCTTGCTGAAAGTGCGTCAGATACGGGTGCTTCGAATCCTCCTCAGCGGGGAGCGCGCTCACCCGAATCTTCACTTTGCCGTCCTCGCGCGCCATGGCCGCGTGAAATCGATTTTTATGCGTCGTCGTGTGCGCTTTTCACGGCCAGTGCGCGCTGAAACGCTCGCGAAACGTCTCGATTGTAACGAACCTCACCAACCAACAATGTCACATCGAAAAGTCGTCACCGCACGCCGCACGACCGCGCGCACCGCGATGACCGCGCGCGACGGTTTCGCCACTCCACCCGGCGAGCTCAACGATGACTGGTGCGCGGACGTCGTCAGCTCTCCGAGCACGTCCAGCGTGCGCCGCGCGCGCGATGAATCGACGAAAACGCGCGAGCAGTGGTTTCAGACGTTCGAGCAAACATTCATCTTTCGCGAAGGATACGGCGTCGCGGACGCGTTCGATTTCGATGACGTGCTGTACTTCGTGCGCGACGACGATGAGGTGTTCGTCCGGCGGTGGAGCGAAGGGATGGTGATCGATATCGACGATGCAGCGTTCGTGGACGTGGACTGGCGCGCGACGACAAAGTTGAACGCGTGCGCGCAGAGCGCGTACGAAGTAGTCATAGGACAGTTTAGCGCGAAGGATAGGAGCGATTTGATGACGACGGCGCGTGTAAGGGCGTATGCGTCGCCGTTTTACACCGAATTGAACGAGCTCGCGATGCCGACGAAGAATGTGGGTAGGTATCCACTGTTGTGCTTTACGTTTGACGACGCGTTGACGTTGGACGCGGCGCGAGGGAATACGGCGTACGTGACACTGAAACGCACGGTCGGGAACGCGAGAGTTAAATATAGCGCGACATCGGCGTCGACGTCTCCGAGCGCATCGTCGTCGGCGATGATGGAGATGGATGGCGAAGAAGGTGCGGATGTTGTGTTTTCCACGCACGCCGCGCTCTCGGACGAGACGCCGACAAAGCTCGGCAGAGCGTTACTCGAAACGGTGACCAAATCGCCCAAGCGCGGGCGATTGGCATTACCTTCGCCGAAGAGAATCATAGCAAGCCCCGTGCGAGCGGTGCGTAAATTATTAGGAACCCCGAAGACGCCGAAGGGCGGCGGCTCGCACGATCCCAGATCCGGCGTCGAGCTCTACCCGGCGGGCGACGGCAAATTCGCCGTCCGCTCGCTCCTCGCGCCGTGCGCTGACATCGTGTACGAGATCGCTTCGACGAGAAACGGCGCCCCTTTCGGTTCGGTGTTCGCGTAGCGCACCAAAAATCACACCAAAAAGTCGAGTCAACTCAAAAACTGAAAAAGCGTCATAAACGCACGCCCGCGGACCGTTACGCGATGTTCGGCCTCTCGCGTCCGCCGCCGCGCGCGAGCGCCCGAGCGCCTCCTCGCGCGTCGTTCGACTCGACGTTCGCGAAGGTGTTCGAGTCGCGCTGGCGTCGATCCGACATCTCGCGCGGCGCCTGGCGCTGGCGCGATGATTTGCGACTCGTCCTGTTGCGGCACGCGAAGTCGGATTGGTCCGACGACACGCTGCCCGATAAGCGACGCCCGCTCGCGGCGAAGGGCAGACGACGCGCGATGCGGTGCGCGACGCGGTTGGACGAGCGCGCGTGGACGCCGGATTTGATACTGACGAGCGACGCGACGAGGTGCCTGGAAACGCTCGAGGCGATGGGCGACGCGGTGGAGGCGTTTCGGACGGCGCCGGTGATATTAGTGCCGGACTTTTACGACAAGACGCACGGGGACGAAGGCGATGTGTCGCAGGCGAAGAGCGCCAAAGTGATCGGGAAACGCGTCGGAGTCGAGGTGGGACTGGGGACGATGCAACCGCGAACCGTGATGTGCGTGGGCCATAATTTCGGATTCGAGCTCGCCGCGCGCTCGTTTTGCGGGAGCGCGAACGTTGAATTGAAGACGGCGCACGCGGCTTTGCTCACGGCGAGAGGACCGGCGCGACGTGGAGAGCGAGCATTCAAGGTAATCGTCGCACCTTTGGACGACACTGCGCTCGCGTTTGAAGTGTGGAATCGCGAGCTACGAGGTTCGACGAGCGTGATGTTTTGCGTGTGCGACGTTGCGGTGTGCGCGGTTATCGACGATGCGCCGCCCGAACGCAATCATCACGATGATGCGTGGCAGCGCGCCTTTACCGACCACAAGTTTCGGCTCGAAGCGGTGTTGAATCCCGAAGAGCCGGAGAGCGCGTCGGAAATCATCAAACGCGTCGTCGAGCGTATGATTGAAGAGCTCATCGATAGCGATATGTCGTCGGAGGAAGTACTCGAGCGCGTCATCGCGCAAGCCGAAAGCGTCGAAGACGCTATGAGTCACCAATCGCGGGCGCTTGGAAGCGGCGATTTCGAAATCGAAGAGTGGTGATCAAGTGCCGATTCATTCTTTATTCTTTATTCTTTACAAATGCAACTCAAGCATCAAGCCATTCTTTATCAATCTTATACGTCTAATCCTTCCCCTTACGTCGCGCAAACAGTGTTTTTTCCTCCGAACAATTCGAAAACAAGTGCTCGACGAACACATCATCGTACCCAGCATCACGACACTGCTCTATGCACGTGTCGATAACCTTTAACCAATTTTCTCGGCGTTTGCAAAAGTTCTTCGTCGACATAACCAACCAAGACTCCTTCATCGAGCTGAATTTTGTGGAAAAGTCGAGTGCAATTCGCAAGCATGCCTCAGGGTGCATGTTTGCGTCGCATACGACTAATCGAAGCTCTCCACTTGCCGTCGATTGTAATCCTTCGCGCACGGTTTCCACAGCGTCTTCAGCGAGCACTCGCAAGTGCGTCATAGTGGTCGGAAACGGGTTGAGCGTAATCTCTGCCGGGTCGATCGCCCATACGCAACCGGTCGTCAAACGCTCGCTCAATACTTGCGTCCAACCGCCCGGAGCGGCACCGATGTCTACACAGTTCCAATCGCCTTCAATCGGCACGCGCCCGCGGAGCAACGCTTCATGAAGTTTGAAGTACGCGCGACACAATGGCTTAACCTCGACGCGATAGTCTTGGAGCTTTAACGGGAAGTAAAACGCCAAATCGTCCATCGACGCCTCGCCAGCCGGCGGCAATTGCGGGGCGTCTATTTCTGGTAGTACCTGCGTCGGCGCGCTCCCGGTCACCTCCATCGTCTCGTAAATCCCGCTCGTTTTCCACACTCCTACGTAAGCGCGATCCCATAAGTTAACCGCATCGATGCAATGCGTACAGTCGCGAGTCGTTATACCGCCGCCCAAAGGCTTGCACGCGAGTGTGTCCCCTCGCGCATCGATAATGCGATCCATGGCGTCGTGAAGTCTTCCTTCGAGCCAGCGCGGCGCGGCGCGCACTCGCGCGTACACCGGCTTCTCTCGCGTCGCCCCAGACTCTTCGACGCACGCATCGATACACTTCTCTAACCACGCATCCATAGCGCGAATCGCTTCGTCATCCCACTCCAACCCCTCGAACGTCCTACTCCAACCACCCTCTCGCGGAAACACAAACGTCCGCTTCGTCTTCGCCATCCCGTACGGTTCCTCTCTATACAGCGCTCGCATCGCTCCCGCCGCGCCGAGCGCGTCACTTTTTATACATATCAGCGCATCCGTGTGTCTCGACAATTTGATTCGCCCCGCCTTAACCACGGCTCGCGGACCTAAAATTCTTCGCGCGCGCTCGACGTGTCGCGCCGCCATCTCCATGTCCACCATCAAGCACACATCCATCTCCCACGCCTCGCACGGTTCGTGCCTGAGCCAGCAATCGCGCGCGTCGCCGCGGTCACAAAATCCGTACTTTTCAAACGTCTCGCATCGCGGGCGCGACGGCACGTCGAGGTGCGCGCGCTGACAGTTTGGAAAGTCACAACTCTTGTCCCGGAGCATGAAGAGTTTACACAGCTCGCGTCCGTCGCTCGCGCGCGGCGTCCGCGGTTTACCAGCCGGCGGACGTATGCCCGCGATGGCGGCGTCGACGTACCGCGCGTCGTCGCACGGGCGCGACATCGCGCGCGACCGTGTGCGGCGGCGGCGGCGCCGGCCGCAAAAAGTGCGCTTCATCGCACCACCGCTCGGGACGGCGACCGCACAGCGCCGCGGCGGCATGGCGACGCGCGTCATCGCGCCCGGCGGTGCGCGCATTTATGCGCGACGCGCGCGCATCGCGCTCGTCGCGCGCGGCCGCGGCATCGCGCGATGCGCGGCGGTTGAAGATGAATCAGCGCTGAGCGCGAGCGCGAGTCCCGAGGCGTGCGCGCGGCGCGTGCGCGACGGCGACGCCACGCTGATTTGCGGCGAGGGCGACTTTTCCTTCGCGCTCGCGTTCGCCACGGCCGCGAGCGCGAACGCGCGCATCGTCGCCACTTCGCTCGCGGCGAGAGAGGAAGTCGTCGAGGCGTGGCGCGGCGGCGACAACGTGGACGCGCTGCGTAAGCGCCCGAACTGTCGAGTCGAACACGGCGTCGACGCGACGACGCTCTCGACGACGTTCGCGAAAGAAACGTTCGATCGCGTGTTGTTTAATTTTCCGCACATTCCGGGGAAGGCGAAGATGGATAGGAATCGAGAGTTGTTGGCGGCGTATTTGCGCGAGGCGCTGCGCGTCGCGCCGAACGGCTTCGTGGAGTGCGCGTTGGCGCCCGGGCAAGGCGGAACGCTTGTGGACGGTGAAAATAGGAGAGAGTATGGAAATTCATGGCAGTGTTACACGCACGGCGCGGAAAATGGCGCGTTGCTCGTGGAGGCGGTTCGGTTTGAAGACGCCGCGTGGCGCGCGCGAGGATACGAATCGCGCGGGCACTGGCGAGGCTTACGAGCGGAGCGCGGATTTCTCACCGAGGGCGGCGTCGTGCATGTATTTTGCGCTGAATCCCGCGCGCGCGAGCTTGGATTAGAGTGCGATCACTGCGTCCCGTTCACGCGCGACGTGAGCGTGTGGGCGAGCGCCGCCGACGACGATTCGGCTTTGACGGTTCGGCGCGCGTTCGAGCGCGCGTGCGGCGATTTCGACGCGCGCGTATCGAGCGTCGAACGCATCGATGAGTGGCGCGATGATAGCGGACGGACGAGCGAAACGTTCCGAGTGGAGTACGCGTCGAGAACTATGGCTCTGACGCGAGCGCGCGTCAATGCGTGGAACGACGCGGCGCGAAACGCGCTCGGCGATCGACTGCGCGGGGTCGCCCCGACGTAACGTTCTTTCGTTGTACTATTTGTAACATTACCCCTTCTGTCTGGTCGCATTACCCCTTCTGTCTGGTCGTATTAATCCTCGAAGCACCTTCATCTCGCCACGAGCGTCGGCGGAGCCGGAAGCCGATACGAGTAGTCGCCTTCGAGGTCTAAATCTCTCCCCCCCTCGCCGCCGTTCCGCACGCGCACCACTTCAATCTCAAACAGCAACGGACCGTCGCGATAATTTTCCATCCGCCTCTTCGCCGCGAACGTGTCCGGCTGCGGAAAAACGTCGTCGTCGACCCATCCCAAGTTTGGAGGCACCAGAATTCGCCGTATCCCGCCCTTACGCATCCCCACCACGCACGGCGTGACCGCTCGCGGAAGCTTCGTCGCCCCCAGCGTCGCCGTCTCGAAATCTCCCACGTCGTCCCTCCCCTCGTAGCCGTATCCGCGACCGTACAACAGAATCGGCGTCCCGCCGCTCGAAAACTTAAAGTACGCCCCCGACGACAGTCTGTACACCTTGAACGCGAAATCGACGCGCGACCCCGCGACGGCTTCCTCGCCCTCCTCGCCCGCGGCGTACTCGCGATACCGCAACCCGGATCGAAGCGTCGTCGTCGGCGCGTCGTCGTCGAGCTCGGCATCCTTTTCGTCTCGCATCGCCTCCGCGCGTCGCATCGCCGCGACGCGCGCGTCGTACGTCTCCCTGCTTCTCGCCGTCGACGTCGGCGGCGGTTTCCCGAGTCCGTACGCCTCCGCGCGCGGCGTCTCGAGCGCGCGCGTCACCGCGACCGTCGCCGCCGTCGTCATCAACCGTCGCCTCGACGCGCCTTCGCTCGCGCGCGTCGCCGCGCGCGTCGTCGAGCGTCGCGTCGACGCGCCCGCGTTCGTCCGCGTCGCCGCGCGCGTCCGCATCGCCGCGCGTCGCGCGCCGTCGTCTCGCGCGCGATCGAATCGTCGCGATCGATCGACGCCATTCCGTCGCGCGCGCGCGGATTCGACGCTCGAGCGATGGCGCTCCCGGCCAAGGCGGCGAACGCGAACCCGTCGCTGGTGCTGCCGTCCGAGCTCGTCGAGCGGTGCGTCGGGAGCCCGCTGTGGGTGCTCATGAAGAGCGAGCGAGAGTTGGTCGGGACGCTGCGAGGCTTCGACGTGTACGTCAACATGGTGCTCGAGGACGTCACGGAGTACGAGACGACGGCGGAGGGACGGCGGGTGACGGGGCGGTTGGATCAGATCCTGCTGAACGGGAACAACATCGCGATGCTGGTGCCGGGGGGGGGGCCGGAGTAGGGACGGCGCGGCGGATCGCGCGCGCGACGCGCGGAGTAGAGAAACGAACGGTAGATTTTAATCGGATGCGACGAGCGATCGATCGGATGCGTGGATTGGTTTCGTGACGACGCGATGCGATGGCGTTACACGGCGCGGTGTCGGACCTCAGGGGGGCGCGACGTCGGCGGCGAGCGGGACGCGCGCGCGGGCGTCGGACCAAATCGCGTCTGCGCTCTTGTTTGCCGCGGAATTTGATTTCCTGCACGCGACTTTGACTGTTTTTAGCCGCGCGTTGTTTCGATCGAACTCGCGCTCGACGCGTGTCGCGCGCGAGCGAATCGCCTCTAGAACCTTGAGCGCGGTGTCCACGCCGACGTTGGCCTCGCGCACTTCGCCCATGATGTCGCTCAGGCGTGTCTCCGCGGCTTCGAGCTGCGCTTTGAGCGAGCTCACCTTGCGTTCGCGACGCTCGGCGTTGCTCGTTTTCGTTTTGTGCTTGCGCTTGGCGATTTCCCACATGCGCAACGCCGCGGATTCCGCCGCCGACGCGTGCACGACTTTGTGCGACGTCATCGTCGCTTGCTCTTCTGTACTGAGCATTAAGCTCCGCATCTTGTTCTTGTTCGCTTCAATCTTTTCCAGTCGTTCGCGCTCGAACGGGGTCAGCACGTTCGTGATCTCGTCGCGCATCTTTTCCCACTCGACGCGTAAACCCGGGAAGTGCTTGCTGAGAATCTTTTGTTCCTTTTGCCGCCGCTCGCGACACGGTTCCCAGTTACACGGACACCCGAGTCCGTGAAGCTTACCACCGCTCTGAAGAAACTCATTTGTTCGTTCTTCTCTCTCACGGATCTCGCTGTACTCATCCACCCGCGTGCTTTGATTCGCCAGAGCGCCGTCGAGCGGCGTCAGAGACTCTTGCTCGTCGACGGCTTCGACAGAGGATCCCGCGCGCGTTTCCGCAGCGTACACGCCGACGGGGCCTTTCGTGCCCTCAACTTTTGACGCAACTAAAACTGTATTTGTCTCCGCCTTGGCTACTGAAAACGCAGCGATTTCTGTCTTCGTCAGCGGAGTGCTGCAGCCCATCGGAAACGAATCGCGGCACTGCCAAACCTTGGATTTGCGCGCCTTTAACATTTGATCAAACGGAATCTCGCGCCATCGGTCGCAGACATCGCATGCGATCCAACTGTCGCGATAGTCTTCGCACGCCACTCGGTGAAGCCGGGTGGTGAGTTCGATGAACGGCGGGCTTTTCACGAATTTGCCGTCGACGGGAATGTTAAACTCGCCGGCGGCGTGGAATTCGTCGTGAAAGCGGCTATAAATATCAGCCTGTTGCGGATGCGTTGGGGACACGATGCAAAACACACAAATCCCGAATCCTATCGGACAGTTCGAATAGTCTTTGAACTGCACCGCCTTGCGCCGCAGGTGAATGCGAGGAAAAGGCAGAAGGCGTTGGAAGTAGCTCGTGTCGGTAGAGTTTCGGCACACGAGGATGATGCCAGGGCAATGTTCCCACTCCACTTCGTTGATCGCTCGATTGATAAACCGCCATTGCACCTGGGCTTCGTACGGAGGGTTCACCAAGACGTGATAACCTGCCCACGGGTTAGACATCTTCAGTCCATCGTCCTTCTTGTCGTAACATTTTTCTGCGGGAATGTTTGGCCTGAGATGCGAATTCGTGCACGGGTCGAGTAAACCTTTGATGAGCGGCGCTTCAATCGTAGGGAGATCGAGTCCAAACACTTTACACGCGCCGTGAACTATCCAATCTGGCGTTAATCCGACTTTCATCGACTCCAGCGCTTGTACATTTGCCTTGTTCGTCGCCTCGGCGTCCGACTCTTCGTCGCTCGACGAACTCGCATCCGATGTCGACCACGGATCGGACCATTCTTCAACTTCGGCCGCATCTGCGCACCGAAGCGCCTTCAGCGCGCTCCCACGTGATTTTCGTCTCGATGCGGACTCGTTATACCATAGTAGCATACCTTCGCGGTACGAAGATTGCCTTTGGGCGTCGTACGGCGCTAAATCTTCCTTGGACGCCCACTCAAAGCAGTTGCTACCGAATAACTTGACGAGAGCCAAACTGCCCTCGGGTTTGATGTCAAGAAGATCGTACGCGTTTGCGCACTGTCGAAGCTTCCACGTGCGACCGGGCCACCACTGTCCTTTGTGGGTCGAGCGCAATCGCACCCAAACAATCATACCGGGTGGGAATTCCGTCAACTCGGCGTCTCGGCGCTTGATAAAACGCGAATCCGGCCGGCGCTCTCGCCTGGGCTTTTGTGTGTTCGCCGCTCCACTCTGCACCGATGACGGTGTCGTCGTCGCGGCCTTTTTCGGCGTCTTCGTGACTTTTTTAGTGTATTTGCTCTTAGGAGCGAGCGAGCCAGCGGAGCTCTGGTCCGGTATCGGCGTCATCGGCGCCGGCGTCGCCGGCTCATCTACTACGCAGTCGGTCGAGCCCGCCGCGCGCGCGCCAACTTTATCCTTTACCGTTGCCGGCGCGCTCCTCGTCGCCTCGTCCCCATCCATCGCCGGGACATCGACGCTCAACCCCATCGTCCTCGTCTTCGCCGGCGCCCGCCCCCCGCGCGGCGTCTCCCCAACCGTCGCCGGCGCCGACTTTTCCATCCGTTTCGATCCCGCGTCCGACCTCTCCGCGCCGACCGCGATCGCTCGCGCCCTCATTTCTCCGCCCACCGCCGCCTCGCCGCGCCCATCACCCCCCCCCCGCGCCCGCTTCGTTCCGCTCGGCGACCGCTCGCCGCGCTCGCGCTCGGCGCGTCGCCGCCTGCACGCTCGACTCTGCGCGTTCTTCTTCGCCCTCGCCGCCTCCCGCGCCGTCGCGCCGTCGTCATCGCGCGTCGTCGTCGTCACCGCGACCGCGTCGTCGTCGTCGCGCGTCCGCGCGCGCCCTCCCGAGCGCACGGCGACGCGCTGCGTCGGCCAGTGGAGGCGAAACGCGCGCGAGGGCGCGACGCCATCGGCGTCGTCGCGCGGCGCGCGCGCGCCCGCGGGCGGTCTCGACGCGCGAGACGCGCGGCCGTTGAGCTCGGCGTTGAGCGCGCGCGCGAGTTCGACGCTCGCGAGGTCGTCGGGCGACGCGCGCGCGGACATTCGCGCGCCGATGTGCGCCACGTCAGCGCGAGGCGACGAGTGGATGACGGAGGACGCGCTCGAGAGGCGATGAAGCGTGGTGAAAAATACAACGCGCGCGGAGGTTCGAGCGCGTGGTGCGGTGGTGTCGGCGCGCGAGCGCGCGCGCGGTGGGATGACTACGGTCCGGGCGATGCGGACGACGACGAAGACGGCGTCGCGGCGGTGTCGGACGAAGGCTTTGCGGATTTACGGTCGCGGCGGCGATCCGCCGGCGGCGGCGACGGCGGACCGGCGCGCGAGCGAGCGCCGCGATCTTGACACCAGCAGTAGAATCGAGTCGTGTGCGCGGCGCCATCGTGGTCGACGGTGCGACGTAAGAGCTCGATACCGGCGTTGGGGTCGCTCGTGGCGTCGTCGGGGACGACGACGGGGTGGTCCTTGAGCGTGATGTCGAACCAGCGCTTCGCGACGCCGTGATCTCTGCGCTTCGCGGCTTGGTACAGGCGCATGGAGATTCTGGCGTCGACGCAAGGGTCGTGCGCCTCACCTTCTTCTTGAATTTTCTCTCCCAAGAATTGCTCGGCGAGCGCGCGAAGCTTGAACGGCAGGTGCGTGTGGCGAAGATAGAGTGGAAATTGCGCCGTGTCTCGCCGCATTCCCTTCTTCCATTTGATGTCCAATACCTCGAGATCGTGCTCGACGGAGTGACCAATCAACAAGTGCTTGACACCGACGTGCTCTCGTCGAGTCTGAACCGCCTTGCCGAGCAAAATTTGCACCACTATCGCTCTCACGCGCTCGAGCGACGGCGCGTCGGCGAGCTTCTCTGGCGTCGCCCCCGTCAATTCTTCTCGATAATCCGTGACTTCTTCCCCGGGATTCACCCAAGTGTGAAGTAATATCTCACCACTAGATCCTACAACGCACACGCGCGCGCACGCGTGTTTTTCACCCGCCTCACCGACGCCCACGAATTCGCAATCGAGCGCCACGCACGGCCAGTCGTCCACGTCGTCGTCCGCGTCCTCCGTCTCGCGAAAGATGCACGCGTGACTCGCCGTCGCCTCATCATCTTGAAATATTTCATAGCACCTCTCACACCCTGCCCGCTTATACGCCTCCGCACACGACGCCTTGGGCAAATTCCCGACCAAATGTTGTCTCAGCGTGTCGTACGACGGAAAGTGTCGTCCGCACGCGTTGCACACGGCGTCGTGCGCGCTGTGCTGCACCAGCTTCCAGTGCGCCTCCAACGCGGTCGAATCCGCAAAGAATTTATGACAACACGCGCACGGTTTCTTCTGCGTCCGTTTCGTCGCCACTTTAAGTCCACACGCACCGAAATGACTCGACACCTCCGCCACCGTCGCGTCCGCGTCGCCCATCCTTATCTGCTCGATTCGTCTCTCCCGCGCCCTCTCCCGCGCTCGACCGCGCCTCGCGCGTCCGCGACCGCGCCGTCGCGCGCGTGCGCGTTCGACGCGTCTCCTCTCTCGCGCGCGCGCCGATCGACCGCGCGGTCGCGTCGCGCGGCGTCCGTTCGCGCGCGGTCGCGTCGCCGATCGGTCACCGGCGCGCTCGGCGTCGCGCGCGCGCGCGCGCGCGCCCGCGCGTCGGCGCCGCGCGGGCGTGCGCGTCGACGGCGACGCGACGGGACGCCGACGACGCCGACGACGCGCGCGCGCGCGTCAACGAATGCGGACCCGCGACGTTCTGTCGCCGTTCGGTCGAACAATCCGCAGAGCGCGACGACGCGTCCGCGCGACGCGAGACGAGTCGCGCGCGAAGAGACGCGCGCGAACGATCGCGCGCGAAGAGACGCGCTCGATGACGTCGGCGATGCGGGACGCGAAGGCGTCGCTGCGTGACTTTTCGAGCGACGATTTCGATCGCGTGCGGTGGATTAACGAGCAAACGCGCGCGCGAATCGGCGACGCGGGAGGGAGCGGGCGCGACGCGACGGCGCGGGATGGATCGGCGGTGGTGGCGCGCGCGGTCGGAGAGGGGACGCGAGGGACGAGCGCGTCGCCGTTGGAACGATTTTTGGCGGATTTGGAACTGCAGCTGCAGTTGCTCGGCGAAGATCTGTCGATGTCGCTGGAAGAGCGCTCGCGCGAGGGTGTCGCGCGCGTGCCCAAGGCGGTGAAGGAGATAGAAGTCGTCGAGGGGCGGGTGAAGCGTCTGCACGAGGAAGTGCGAGGGATATTGGATCGATTGGACGAGGTGGAGTCGGAGTCGCGCGCGAGCGTGGAAGCGCTGCGACAGCTCGACGCGGCGAAACAACGCATGGAGAGCGCGCGAGAGACGCTGCAGGAGGCGAATGGACTAGCAGATTTGATGGCGAGTGTGGACGGGATCTTTGCGAGCGGGAATATTCGTAACATGTCCGAGTCGTTGGCGCGGATGAAGCGCGGTTTAGCCGTCGTGGGCGACGTGCCAGAATTCGCCGACGGGCAAGACAAGGTGAACGCGTTCGAGCACAAGCTCGAGGCGATCGTCAGACCGGCCTTGATCACGGCGTTGGAGTCACAAAACAGCACGGCGGCTCGCGAACATCGCGACGTGTTGCGCACTACCGGCCGCGGTTCGGCGTTGGAGAGCATTTATGCGGACACGCGCGTGACGTCTCGCATGCTCAAGCAGTGGAAGTCGCGCGAGCGCGATGCGACGACGACTGACGCTGGGAGGCTGGACGCTTCGGTGCATATGATCGATGAATTCTTGAAGTATTGCGCCACCGCTCTCAAAGAGGAGATATCTTGGTGCTCGAGTACGTTCCCCGAAGACGCCGTGCTTTTGATTCCGTTGTCTTGGTGTTCGCTTCACACCACGCTCGAAACGTCCATCACGGAGAAGCTCAGCTCGCTAACGCTCGAGCAACTCGTCTCGGCTCGAAATTCGTTCCAAACGTACGTCGAAGACGTTGGGATAGCGTTTACAAAACTCGCCGGCGACGCTGCAGCGCACGCGAACGCCGACGCCGTCAAGGGCGCCATCGGCGACGCGTTGATGGCGATTGTCGAGCCTTTCATCGCGGTTGAGCAGCGTTTCGGCCAGCTCGCGCTTGCAGACATACGAACTACTTTAGATTCTTCGGTAAACATCCCTGAGGCACAGTCTATTGCGACGTCGGACGACTTGACCGCAGTTATACAAAGCGTGCTCGCCACGCTGCCGAAAGCCATCGACGTCTTCGGCGTCGTCGTAGACAGATGCGAGGCGATTACCGCTGGCGTTGAGACGATGACTTGCATTCATGCGATTGAAAGTGGAATGGAACACTACGTCGATTTAGTCGCGCTCGTCCTTCGTGACTTGAGAAACGCGGCCGGTTTGATTGACTCGACCGCGACGAACATGAACTCAAACACGACTTCCGCGGGCGAAGAATTCATCAGAGGATCGCTCAGTATGCTGGACATGATCAACGCCATCCCGAACGCACTGTTAGATTTCGAGTCCGATCTACGTGCAAAGCTTCTGAAGCTTCGAGCGACGCTGCGACCGGCTTTGGATGTTACTTTGGAGCTTGGTGACGGACCAAAAAGCCGTACGCTCCTCGGTTTGAGCATCGCGGCGCACGCGGCGCGATCACGAAAGTTGGCCACGTTCCTTGACAAGGTGGCGGATGCCGCGGTGAAGCACTCGCTCGATGGATCCATAATTCCGGTCGGTGCTGAGCACATGAACGCTCTGACTAGATCACTCGAAAAATTCGTGTACGACACTCTCCTCGGGCGGGTGTCGCTCGAACTCAAGGGAATCAGCACGTCTGAGGTTTGGAGCGCCAAACCTGCCGAGAGCGCGTATAAACTCCCGACGTTTAGTGCTTATCCGCAAGAGCGAATGACGAATGCAGGTGAATATCTGCTTTCATTGCCGCAGCATCTGGATAACATGCACGACGACGACTTGGCTCGCGCGACGTCGCTTTCGGGCGACTCGAATGCGGCGCAAGAGCCGGCGACTTCCGAGGCGTGGATTGCGAAAATCGCCGAAGCGAGTGCTGAGTTGCTCTTGAAAGAAGTGCGTGCCATCGCGTCGCTCACCGACCAAGGCGCTGCGCAGTTGTCGGCGGATTTGGAGTATTTTTCGAACATAGTTGCAGCGCTCTCACTCGCGCCACCCAGCGCGCTCATCGCCTGGTACAAGTGCGCGAGCGCGCCTCGCGACGAATACGAAGATTTTGCACGCGCTGCGACTTCAGAGGGCATCGACGTGCGCGTCGTGCGAGCCGCCGCGGCGACGCGAGGGATTAAGTTAAGTAGTTCTTTGTAACGATTAGCGTTTCGCTTACAGAGCTTGATTTGTTACAAAGTTCCGAATTCTAGAAGAATGTTGTGGTATTGCGCCGCGAGAGTTCTTGTGTCAACTTCTGAGACTGAAGAATCAGATGACAGTGCCAGCCTTGATCACGGCATCCTTGATGACGACAATGATGCCATCGCGGATGATGTAACCTTCGCTTTCGCAATCCTTATCCATGACGCCAGCCTCATTGAGGATTTGGCAGTTTTCACCAATGCGCGCGTTCTTGTCGATGATGGCTTTGCGAATCTTCGTGCCGGCGCCAATACCGATCGGCGTGCAGCCCGGAAGGCTAGCCGGGTCGCATTCTTCGAGGCTCTCGTAGTAATCAGCACCCATGACGAGTGTGTCCTCCAAATCACACCCTTCGTTGACCGTCGATCTCAAACCAACCATGACGTTTTTGAGCTTGGCTTGCTTGATGGTGCAGCCGTCGCCGATCGTGGAGCGCTCGATTTCGCAATCTTGCACCTTGCTCGGCGGCAAGAAGCGAGACTGGGTGTAGATCGGCGCGTTGCGATCGTAGAAACTGAACTTCGGGTTCGGGTCGTTGCACTCCAAGTTGGCGTGGAAAAACGCATCGACGGTACCGATGTCCTCCCAGTATCCGTCGTACAAGTGAGCGACCACCTTCATGCCCTTCTGAGCCGCCATCGGGATGATTTCACCACCGAAATCGTTCGCTTCCGGGAAATCATCTTGAAGCACCTGCTCCATAGCCTTGGCGTTGAACACGTAGATACCCATCGAGGCAATGTACGGCATTTCCTTGGCGCGTTCCGCGTCCAAGCCTAAGATGGTGGTGTCGCATTGCATCGCCTTGAGAGCGTCACCCTTGGGCTTTTCGGAGAACTCGATGATGGTGGCGTGTTCGTTAATCTTCATCAAGCCGAAAGAGCTGGCTCGCTTCTCATCCGTCGGCAAAGCGGCGACGGTGATGTCGGCGTTCTTCGCGCGGTGGTCGCGAATAAACGGACGGTAATCCATGCGGTACAAGTGATCGCCCGAAAGAATCAAGTATTCCTCGCACCCGCTCTCGGCAAACAACCACAAGTATTGACGAACAGCATCCGCGGTACCTTGGAACCACGCCTTGTTGATCGGGCTCTGTTGAGCCGCGAGCACTTCGACGAATCCCTGACGCGTGTACGTCCCGATGTTCGTGTTGTACGCCTGGGACAAGTGTCTGTTCAAAGATGCGCTGTTAAACTGCGTCAAGCAGTACACCTTGTTGATGTCAGAGTTGATACAGTTCGACACCGGGATATCGATCAAGCGGTAGTTCGCCCCCAACGGCACCGCCGGCTTCGCCCGCTTCTTCGTCAACGGGTACAATCGCGTCCCCGCGCCGCCGCCGAGAATGATGGACAACACGTTATCCATCGACGCATCGTGTTCCTTCTTCCCCTCGCTCTTCTCGTGCATCGCCGGCGACGTCGCATGAATCATCACCGCCGCCCGCGTCTCGACGCGTCGAATCGCGCGCGCATTCTTCGCCGCGCCTCTCGTCTTCAGCGCCGTCCCGCGCGCGCTCGCCCGCGCTGCGTTCGTCCAATCGCGATCCCGTCAGTCTTCCATCCTCGTCCCGCCCGCTTCGCGTCCTCCCGCGCGCGCGTCGCGTCCGCGTCGTCCACCACCGCGCGTTCGCGCGCGCCTCCGACGTTCGCGCGCGTCGTCGCGCGGCCCGCTTCGCGTCATCGCGTCGCCGCGCGTCGTCGACATCGAATCGAACCGAATCGATCGCGATCGTTCGTCCCGTCGTCGCGCGTCGAGGCGCGTCGTCGCGCCGCGCCGCGGTCGGCGTCGATCGTTCGCGCGCTCGCTCGATCGCGCACCCGTCATCGCGCGCGTCGTCGTCGTCGCGCGCATCGTCGTCGCCGTCGAAATGTGCGGCGTCGACGACGCGCGTCGACGCGCGATATCCGATCGCGCGCGCGCGCGCGCGTCGTGAGCCACTCGTTTCTTGGAACCGGTGATGGGTCTCGGAATGCGTCAAGTACGGGAATTCGAGCCTTCGATCTTGGATTTATGCGACGGGCGGATCGTCGCGGGCGACGCGAACCGACTTATTTTTATTTTAGGCGCGCGGAGGCGCGCGGTTGACTCGCGGGCGGCGCGCGGCAGAGCGCGGCCGGTGGCGCGCGACGTCGACGGGAGGGATCGAGCGCGCGCGTGCGATGGTCGG